>OHWK01000003.1_pt1 | contig 256905 bp, 237 predicted proteins | sample 1579761 | NCBI WGS metagenome assembly OHWK01 (sample SAMEA3882516, study PRJEB24775) | human gut metagenome | biome: human-associated habitat; feature: intestine environment; material: feces | place: Netherlands | collected 2009/2010 | reverse complement strand
TGTTATTTTGTCCATCTTCAATTACTTGCGTAAATTCGATGGACGCGTCTTATATCCCCTTAGCTGAAGCAAGGGGTTTTACGACGCATTGGATAAAAAACATATTAGAAACAGAGTGTGCGGCAATGCACGCATTTATTTTTCCCTCTGCGCATTTTTCTATGATCTGTTTTGCATCATTGAAAAATGGCTCTCTTGTAAGAAAATAATCCAGCAAAACATTAGTATCTACAAGAATTTTACTTTCCATATTTTTCCTCTCTATAAGATGCCAATTCAGCATCGTCATCCTGAACATTTCCTTTTTTTCTTATTTGCTCCATTCGTAAAAAAGCATCTTTTTTCGATTCAACAGCACCGCTATTATAAAGACTGTTTACACCCTGCATAATCTGAATAATAAACACTAGTTTATCTTCTGGCATTTTTTCCAATAATTCAAATGCTTCTTCTCTCATTGCTGTCATTATGTTTTTGTCTCCTTTCTATGACCGTACCTGTCCATTCCCATACACCACAAATTTAATCGAGGTCAGCGCCAGCAGTCCCATCGGGCCTCTGGCGTGGAGTTTTTGGGTGCTGATTCCGATTTCGGCGCCGTAGCCGAATTCGAAGCCGTCGGTGAAGCGGGTGGAGGCGTTGACGTAGACTACAGCTGCATCGATTTCGTCCAGGAATTTCTGGGCGTGGGTGTAGTTGTTGGTGATGATTGCTTCGGAGTGTTTTGTGTTGTAGTGGTTGATGTGTGCAATCGCTTCGTCGATGGAAGAGACGGTTTTGATGGACACGATGTAGTCGAGATACTCTTTTCCCCAGTCCTCTTCTGTCGCTTCTTCTGCTTCCGGCATGTATTCTCTTGCCTTTTCGTCTGCGCGCATTTCCACATGTTTTTCTTTTAATCGTTCCTCCAGAACCGGGAGCAGTTTTTCACGTACATTTTCGTGTACCACAATCGATTCACATGCATTACATACGCCGACGCGCTGTGTTTTTGCGTTCAGAATAATATCCACTACCATGGAAAGATCGGCTGTCTCATCCACGTAGATATGGCAGTTTCCGGTTCCCGTCTCAATGACAGGAATCGTGCTGTTTTCCACGACAGCGCGGATCAGTCCGGCACCGCCGCGTGGGATCAGGACATCGACATAGCGGTTCATCTTCATAAACTGCGCCGTCGTCTCGCGGGAGGTATCTTCGATCAGAAGCAGGGCGTCTTCCGGCACCTGCTCCTCTTTCAGTGTTTTCCGAAGAGAGGCAACAATCGCCGTATTCGAGTAGATTGCATCGCTTCCGCCTTTTAAAATCACGACATTTCCCGTTTTGAAGCAGAGTGCAAATGCATCCGCCGTCACATTTGGGCGTGCCTCGTAGATGATGCCGACAACACCAAGCGGAACACGTTTCTGTCCGATCAGAAGACCGTTCGGGCGCTTTTTCATTCCCAGCACTTCCCCGATCGGGTCATCCAGCTCGGATACCTGACACATGCCTTCTGCCATTGCTTCAATCCGGCTTTTATCCAGAAAGAGCCGGTCCAGAAGGCCCTGGGACATGCCTTTTTCTTTTCCATGCTCCATATCCAGCGCATTGGCTGCGATAATCGTTTCGGCGTCTGCCACAAGGTTTTCCGCTGCTTTTTTCAGCACACGGTTTTTCTTCTCCGTCTCCATGATTCGAAGCACAGGCTCCGCCTGGCGGGCTCTCGTTCCGATTTCATCCAGCTTCATCATACTCGTCTCCTCCTCGTGTTGTCTTATCGTAATTGGCTTAACGGTAAATCTTCTGTTCTGTCACCAGCATCTGCGGCAGAATGTCCGTCTCCTCGAACGGCACCGCATCAAACAGCTGAAACTCAAATGCCGCTGCAACCGTTGTAAACCCTGGATGTGCGGCAAGAAAGCGGTCATAAAATCCTTTTCCATATCCGACTCTGTGGCGCGCCGGATCAAAGGCCACACCGGGTACCAGCAGAAAGCCCTCTTCCCGCATGCAGACATTTCCGCCGTCCGGCTCCATAATGCCAAAATAGCCGGATTTCAGCGTGGAGAAATCTTTGATCTCATAATAAACCATATCATCGCCTTCCACGCGCGGCACAGCGACCGTCTTTCCCATTTGCAGGGCCTTCTCGATCAGATCCCGTGTCATGACTTCTTTTTTGAAGTCCATATACGCAAAAAAGCAGTCCGCATCCAGAAACTCCGGCAGAGCCGTGATTTTTTCATAAATCATACGGCTCTTTTCCTGAATTTCTTCCTGTGTGGCTGCTCTTCTTCGGGCAAAAACTTCTTTTCTAATGTTTCCTTTTGCTTCCATAGCGCTCCCCCAGATTTACGATCGTTCCGTCTTTCTCCTGCATATCAATATTGTCGAGCTGGGTACGGAGGTTCATTTTCACGGCTGCAATATATTCTCTCCGCAGCTTCTGCTGCTCTTCTTTCTCCGCCGGTGTCAGCCCCTCTGCTTTCGCCTTGCGGGCAAGTTCGTTAATTCTCTGTATATTAATTTCCATTTTCTGTATTTCTCTCCTTTAAATTACCGGAATTTTCTCTTTATCTTACCGCAAAACACGGTATCTGTCCAGCAGATCCGCGAAAAATCTGAAATCCGGTTTTCAATCACCGGATTTCAGTCTCGTCTGCATAATTATCCAGCACAATCAGAACCCATGTTTTTCCAGGATTCAGCTTAATCTCATCGCCATTCCCATCCCGGTATTTTGTGACACCCCACGGATCATCCTTGCTCCATGTCACGTCGATGGCCTTTCCGCTTGTGATATACGTTCCCATTCCGCCGTTTACCACATCAATATCGAGATATTCCGCATTGTCATCATACTTTTTCCAGGAACAGTACTGCACGATAATGTTCTTCACCGCAAGCTGTTCCTGTGTCATCTCATCGATCTGCGGTTCCCCGAACTGATAACGCAAATACGTGCCGCTCGCCTCATCGTACGAAAACCATGGATTATTGTGGAAATATCCGCCCGGTGCCACATAGGCGGCATTTCGTCCCTGTTCCAGCGTTTCCGGTTCTGTCTCGGATGCAAACTGGAAAAATCCGTCATAACCGTCTTTGTAAGATGTCCGGTAGCCGCAGAGATCGATTCCCGCTGCAATCCCGGCCGCATCCAAATACGCATTGTGCGGCGACGGACGATCCGACGTCCGGTAATACACCTGTTCCGAATACTCCATGCCATTCACATTGTCTATGTGATCCGATTCGAGCAGCGGAATCGCATACGCCGCCTGTCCATAGTGGTAATACAGAGCGTCAAATCCCGCTGCCAGATACACATAATATTCGCGGCAACTCCGCACCGATCCGATCTTTTCGAGATCATCATAGTTTTCAAACAGCCCCATCAGGCGCGTAATGCCGCCTTCGACCGGCGCTTCATAGATCACTCCCGCACGGCTGATACCGCTCTGCGGGCAGGCGCTGATGATATTGCTCAGCATAACCGCCACCGGGCGCCTTCTTCCCTGTACTTCGGCGACAGGTTCTCCTGTCAGATAACTTTTCACCATACCTTCCGGCAGCGCATCCTCCGCGGGTGTCGGCTCAATCGCTTCCGGAACCAGCGGTTCCGGTGCCGGATCTTCGGTCGGGGCCGGTGGTTCCGTAGCTTTCGTTTCTGTCTTGCTTTCCCCTGCTGTCTCTTCTGAGACATAAGAAGTTCCTGCCGATGCAGTTTCCGGTGCCGTTTCCCCAATTTTCCGGCATCCGAACAGCATCATGCTTCCCAGCAGAGCAATCCCCAATGTGTAAAACCCTCTCTTTTTGATAAAGACCCCTCCTTTTCTTCTTTCAATCAGTCTCTTGTGATACCGAGACGCTGCAGCACCTCTTCCTGCTTTGCCTCCATCACGGCTGCTTCCTCCGGTGTCATATGATCATAACCCAGAAGATGCAGCATACTGTGTGCAACAAGAAAAGCAAATTCGCGTCTTAAAGAATGACCGTATTCCTCCGCCTGCGCTCTTGCGCGCGCAACAGAAATCACAATATCACCCAGCATCAGCTCACCGCTGTCCGGGTTAAAACAGTCATCTCCCTCTTCCGTCTCCAGAAAATCGAACGAAGCCGGAGAAGGATAATCTACCATCGGGAAAGAAAGCACGTCTGTCTCCCGGTCAATGTTTCTGTGTTCCCGGTTCATGGTGCGGATATTTTCCGGATCAGTCAGAATCAGTTCTACTTCTGCCTCATACGGGCACGCTTCCTGATCCAGCACACCATTGATTACCGCTGCTGCAACCTCTTCCGGATCAAATCCAAGGTCAAAATCCTGTTCATTTTCAAACGTCAGTGTCATTTATTTTCCCTCCGTTTTCTCGTCGTACTTTTTGCTCTGCCGCTGTGATTTTCCGGCTTTGCTTTCTTTTCATATTCATCGTAAGCCTGTACAATCTTCTGCACCAGCGGATGACGGACAACGTCCTTGCTCGTCAGCTCGCAGAAGGAAATTCCGTCTACTTTTTTCAGTACCTGCATTGCCACATCAAGGCCGGAGCGTGTACCGGAAGGAAGGTCCTTCTGAGAGGCATCTCCGGTTACAATGACTTTGGAACCGAAACCGATACGGGTCAGGAACATCTTCATCTGCGCCGGTGTCGTATTCTGTGCCTCATCAAGGATAATAAACGCATTGTCGAGCGTACGGCCTCGCATGTACGCGAGCGGCGCAACCTCAATCAGGCCTTTTTCCATGTTTTTCTGGAAGCTCTCTGCTCCCATGATCTGATACAGCGCGTCGTAGAGCGGCCGCAGATACGGGTCAATTTTACTCTGCAGGTCGCCAGGCAGGAAACCGAGTTTTTCACCCGCCTCAATCGCCGGACGCGTCAGGATAATACGGCCTACCTCATCGTTTCGGAATGCCGTGATCGCCATCGCCATCGCAAGGTACGTTTTTCCGGTTCCGGCAGGGCCGACGCCGAAGACGATCATCTTTTCCCGGATCGCATCCACGTACGCTTTCTGACCGAGTGTTTTCGGTTTGACCGGACGGCCTGCGACCGTGTGGCAGATGCAGTCACTGTCGATTTCAGCAAGGCTGCTTCCGCTGTCCTCCATAACAAGTGAGATTGCATAATTGACGTTCTGTGTGTTGATATCATTTCCGCGGCGTGAGAGCTCCAGAAGCTGTGTCAGACATTCCTTTGCGCGCGCTGCATTCGATGCCGGGCCCACAATTTTTAAAACGCCGTCCCGGGAGATCAGCGTAACCGCCAGGGATCTCTCCAGGATTTTGATGTGTTCATCAAACTGGCCGAATACTTTCTTTTCATGTTCGATGGGCAGTTCCATCTGCAGTTCTATCATGTTGTTATTGCTGTTCATCTACCATTGTTTCCTTTCCATCCGACATCTTCTGCATTTCGCAGGGCTGTGCTTCTACGGCCCGTTCTATCACGCGAAGTGTCCCTTTTGTGATACATGACGTATCGTTAAGTTCTATTGTAACATGATTCTCCGATATTTGAAGTCCTTTTTCTGATAAATTTCTGTGGAATTTCTGATAATTCTGCGAGGCTTTTTCTTTTGCCTCGTGTTCTGAGTAGGTTTCTTTCTGAACTTCAAAAGGAAATTTCTGACGGTAGCCGAAATAAAACGGAAGGGCAAAGTTTTCTGTCAGATAAAGCTGCTGAAGGGACACTTCCTCGTCTGCTCCATTTTCCCTTTTCTCTGTTTTCTGATCCGCCGTTCCGGTCATGCTCCGCAAACTCTCCACAAAATTCTCCGGCAGCAGATTTCCAAGGAAAAATCGGTAAGCAGAAATCTGGAATACCGGCGTTTTTTTCTCTGCTTTCTGATATGTCCGTACCGTATGGGAAAGCGGAAAGGTATCATAATAGTACCACGTCGTCTCAAGGTCAATATCCGCGTCTGCGTGAACATAAGAATAATCATACGTTTCCCCACTGTCATTCACAAGCGGAATCTCGCCCTTTACAAGAATGTCTCCCGCTTGACATGTATCACCGGGGAGCACCTGCGGAATGCCGTTCCGTGTGATAATACGCACGACCGTCCCTTCTTTTTTCGCCACAAGATTCTGCGGATCATCTGCTTTTTCTTCGATCACATAGCCGTCTACGTTTTCTTTTACCGCAAGGACAAGCTGCGTCCCTTCTATTTTTGCGGACACCCAGGTCAGATTCGGAAACTGCTCCCGCAAATACGATGCGGTCTGGCTGCAGTCCACACGTTTTTTCCAGCTTCCATGATGAATCCCGGCCGCGTCAAGGCTGTTTAAGATCGTCTGCGTACTGTTCGCGTAATTTCCTTCCACATGAATATTCCAGATGAACTGCGACAGCGTGTAAAGTCCCGCCAGGCAGAGAAAAATACCAATAAAAAATGCCTTTCTTTTTAAACTTCGCCGGTAAAAGAAAGGCAGTCCCTGTTTTTTCTGTATTCGGATGCGCACACCGCTCTTGCGGCGGATCGGCAGGAGGCGGAAAAAATCTTCCGGCAGAAGGCTCATCTCAAAGCAGCCCTGATGTTCTGTCACGTCCCACAGTGTGATGTTATGGTGCCCGCACAGATTGAAAAAACGCTCCGGTTCACGGCCCGTCACACGAATCCGCACACTGCCTTTCCAGAAAACCTTTCCCCTCTGCAAACGCACACCCCCTTTTCAGCATTGGAATGATTGGAATCATTACACTTATTGAAACGTCGCCTGATCGATTCTCCCTTCCACCCGCATCTCCTCCCCGGAATACGAAACAATCCGGATTCCCTCTCCCACAAGGAGCAGCCTGCCATATTGTGTAAGCACACAGAGGCGGCACGCATTATATTCCAGAATCCTGCGGAAATTTTCAATCTGCACTTCTCTCCCGCCGTAAAACGTCACAACCGGCTCGCCAAAAGCAAGATCTGACGGAACCTGCATCGCCGAAAGCAGCTCCCCGCCCGGCGGATGGAGTGATTTTTTCTGCTTTTTCTTTTTTCGCATCCAAAACCTCCTCCGCTTTGCGGGTCTGCTTTTTGTTCTATCGCTATTTTATGCAGAAAAAAGCACAAAAATACCCCACAGCCGCTGGGGTTTCCTGCCCGATCAGGCTGCGGGGTTTCATTTCTCTTTTTTAAAAACATTTTTTGCAGGGTTCATACCCCTGGGCTTCTGCATTTTCTCTCGTCATCTGATATGCCCGATCCGGATTCATTCTGCCGCAGTTATTTTTGTTATGGTACTTCGATCCGGTCTCTGAAATCCACACGAGCTGTCCTCCATACGGATCCGATTCCTGCGGTGCTTCCGTTACCTGCGGTTCTTCGGCAGTCACTGCCGGCTGTGATTCTTCCGCTGCCTGCGTTTCGACGGTTTCTTCCGCCGCAGCTTCTATGGTTGGCTCAGGTGTCGGCGTCTCGGTCGGGTCAGCCGTTGGAGTTGGGGTAGCAGTCGGAGTCGGGGTAGCGGTCAGCGTTGGTGTTTCGGTCGGTGTTGCTGTCGGCGTTGGTGTTGATGTTTCAGTCGGGGTCGGCGTCGCTTTTTTCGTCGGCGCTGCCGTAACGCTGACGGAAACAGACTCTGCAGATGCCTTCTGTGTTTCCTTACTGCTGTACGTCACAGGTGTCAGCGCACAGGCGGAAACCAGCAGCAGCACAGGAAGCAGCACAGGAAGTGCTTTCGCCACATGAAACCGTTTCTTTATCGTATTCCAGGTAACCGGAAGCAAAAAGATTCCAAGCAGCAGCAGTGACAATGCATATGCCTTCTCCTCTTTCCAGTAACCGGCTCCCGCCAGCATCATCAGAATACCGAACAGATACCTGAGAAAATTTCCTGCCTTTCTCAGCATATTTCATTCCCCCTCTTGTGTATTTTCTGAATTTCTTACAGCGAAATCCTCTACTGTAAATACGTTTGAAAGAATGGAAAATTACATCACAGATTACGATTCTTTATAGAAAATCATGCTGAACCATATGACCATATGCTCGCCGAGGTAATAATCCATCATGTTTTTTTCAATCAGGTTTGCAACAACGATGCCGTGGCTCTCGATGCATGGATGCATCAGTTCAAGATGGCGGCAGCCGCCTCTCGGGTAGGTACATTTATCGCAGAGCTGGCAGGAATCGGAGGAAAGGGCGAAGGTGAGCAGGGTTTTGTCTTTTAAATGCTGCTCGATTTCGCGTGTGATTTTTTCGTGCTCCGATTTTGTTTTTAATGTCTCATCCATATCCATGATGTTGTCCACTTCTGCGATGCTGGAGAAGAACAGAACGTGATCGTAGTTCATGCAACGCTCCTTACAGACTTCAACAGTGCCTACCGCCGGCGGGCAGGACCAGGAGGCTCCGTAGCGGGAGCACTCCTTTTTGCAGATCTGGCGGACCCGGTCATTGAATTCGATGTCCTCCGGTTTTACAAATGCATACTGATAGATAGGAAACTGGGTAATATATTCTTCGATTTCTGTCTGTGTCATTTTGTCATCCCTTCTCTTTTGTTACAGATCTTTTTCCAGAAAAGCAAATACCATATTCCAGTACGTCTGGAGCATGCGCCCTCTGGTTCCAAACAATTCATGCTTTGCGCCCGGTACTTTTACCATTTTTGCCATGCCGGGACGGCGTTCTGCCATTTTCCGGATCATCCGCTCCTGGGCACGGTTGGACACAAGATGATCGTTCTCCGCCTGAAATAAAAGGACAGGAGCCTCGATCCGTTTCCATCCGCTCCGCATCAGATCGCGGTACAGATGTGCGGCGGCATGGAGCCATCCGTAAGAAGCGGCATTTAGGTGATACAGCGGCTCTTTTTCCCGCTTCTGCTGGTAATAGAGAAAGCGCGGACGGGAGAGGGACGAACTTTGTTTAAAGCTTTCGATTCCCTGGTATGGTTTCTGTCCTACCACATACTGTGTGCCTCGTTCTGTGGCACAGGCAAAAGCTGCGATCCGTTTTGCATCGGCGAACGGCACTTTTCCGGTCAGCGGACGGATCATCGGCGAACTCAAGACCACTTTCCGGAACAGATGCGGCGCTTTGGCGGCCGCTGCTGCTGCGATTCCGCCGCCCATCGAGTGAGAATAGAGAACGAGCGGAAGACCGCATGCCTCTGCTTTTGCTTTTCGTGCAACAAAGAGCAGATCTTCTACATAACGATGGTAGGAATCGACATAAACAAGCGACGGATCATCCACCAGACGGTAGCTCTTTCCGTGGCCGCAGTGTTCCGGCAGATAAACATGAAAATGCTCTTTGATAAAATAATACACGATCTCTTTATATTTCTCTGCATTTTCCGTAAAACCGTGTGAGATTACAACAACACCTCTCGGACGGAATGCGCGGTAACGAAGAACATGAATCGGATGACCGCTCTCCCTTTCCCAGTAAAATTCTTCTGCATGAGCGGCGAGGTACGGCTCCACACCATTCTGCATCCGCTCCGCATAATTTTTTTCCTGTAATACGCGTGTTCTCATTAGCAAATCACCTGCTTTCATCCAGATACGAAAGGATATCCTGAAGATTGTCGATGGTACAGTCCGGTGTAACTTCAATTTTGTTCGGAAGATGATCCGGGTTGTACCAGCAGGTCAGGATTCCTGCATTTTTTCCGCCGCGGATATCACTTGTGAGGGAGTCGCCGACGATCACAACCTCATCCGGTGCATAACTTCCGATTTCGTTCCATACCGCATCAAAAAAAGCCTTCTGCGGCTTGTCCACACCGACCTGTTCCGAGATAAAAACGCCGTCCAGAAGCTGATCAAGCCCGGAAAAGCGGAGTTTACGCTCCTGTGCAACAGTGGTTCCATTTGTTACTGCATACTGTTTTACGGTAGCTTTCAGCTGTTTTACCAGTTCATCTCCGTGATCGCAGAAGAAAGCCTTATCGCCGAGGCGGATCTGATATTCATCATTGAATACCTTTACCTGATCCGTCGGCAGTCCTTCCGATTCAAAAAATTCATGGAACCGTCCAAGCATCACCTGTTCTCTCGTAAGCTCTCCCGTCTCCAGCCGCTCCCAGTAACCGCGGTTGATCACGCTGTAGCGCTGCAGCATTTCGTCCGTGCAGGTTCCCATATGAAACTTGTTGAAACAGTACTCAATTGCATATCGTTCCGACATCTTAAAATTCAGAAGTGTTCCGTCGATGTCCCACAAAATTACTTTTATCAAAGAGAAATCCTCCCTTGGTTTCATTTGTATTTTCCAATTATCTGTTTTTCATTCTAGCATAGATTACAAATACGATCAATTGTATTTTAGGCATTGTATCTTTTGAGAAAAAGTGCTACGATAAAAAAGAATTTCCGTGAAAAAGAAAAGGAAGAAGGAAGAAACACTATGAAATTTACTTATCCAGCCGTTTTTCATAAAACCGAACAGGGAACCTACGAAGGTTATTTTCCAGATCTCGCCTGCTGCTATGCAAAAGGGGATACCCTCGACGAGGCGCTGGAAGATGCCATTCACTCCGCCTATGACTGGATCTCTCTGGAACTGACGGAAGAAGAACCTGATTTTCCGCCGGTATCGGATGTGGCAGATCTCGGGAAAAGCGAAGGTGAAATTGCAAGAAATATTGCCGTCAACATCCGGCTTTTTGAGGGATGGGACGAATAAGTTCAAAAAAGAGAAAGAAAACCGTATTGCTGCGATATTCGAAACGCGGCGATACGGTTTTCTTTTTATCTCTTCCAGGTTTTCAGCATCTCTTTTTCTTCTTTGCTGATCCGCAGCGACTCTCTGATTTTCTGAATTGTTTTGTTATGTGTCCAGTCATCGAGACTGTTTTCTTTCAGCAGTTTCTGTGTTTTTTCCGGAAAATGAATATAACAGATCGATACTGCCCAGGCGACGGCCATTTTTACGTAATAGCCATCGTGATGAATCTTTTTCATCTCCTCCAGCACAGCATCGATATACGCTTCGTTGATAAAAAAGTCCAGCAGACACACAACACCAAACCGGATTTCATATTCCCGGCTGCTTTTCAGCCATTTCTGCAGATATCCATACCAATACTCCTGGTCTTTCTTCATAAAATGGCACGTTGCACAGGAGCTGTCACAGATTCCCCAGCTGTTGATCATCGGCACAAAGCGGTCCAGTTCTGCCGTCTGTTCTTCACGGGTCAGCCTTCCGTAGCCGATCATCATTCCGCGGATCAGAAGCTCCTCATAGACTTCCGGATTAAACTGTTCGGTATAAACTTCATAGTGGTCTCTTGCTGTCGCTTTTGCAATCCGTCGCGAAACCGGAATGCGGACACCAAGAATCCGACAGTTCTGTCCCGGAACAAGAGAGCTGTGAAATTCCCGGTATTTTGCATCTATATTGCTTTCCAGTTCTGCCCGAATGGCCTGCATTACTTCCTGTTCCATATGATTCCCCCTCTCTTTTCTTTCTCTTTAAGATGTTTTACACGCTTTTTACAAATGTTTAACCCTGTTATTTCTGCACTTCTGATAAGATAAAATTAAAGTAAACGATAACATCCACCCTGCCAAATGCCAGATCTTTTCCGGCTGAAAGGTGAGTCTTATGAGAAAGAAATATACATTTTTTCAAAATATACCATTCCTGTGCAAATTTCAGAAGCAGCCAGCCCTTGCAGAAGAAGCGCCAGTTGTTTCCACAACGCTGTCTATTCCGTTTTCCGGACCTGCAGAAAGATCCTTATATTTTACCGAAAACCCGGATTTTACCGCTCCCTCTGCCGGTATCCATTCCCGTCGTTTTCCGGGAAGCCGGATCTTTCTATATTCCAGCGATCCCGAGCACGATCTTGCGGCAGTTCCATCCTCTCTTTTCGATGTGCTGCACCGCTATTTTGCCGTCCATTCACCGGATGATGTCGTTTTATGGAAAGATGGCATTCTCTCCTTCCAGACCATGGAAAATCAGCCGCAGCCGTTGACTGCTCTTTGTACACCGGATGATGCACGGGATTCCAAAATCATTCCGTTCCCCACACTGTCAGAACGGCAGCGCATTTCACAGTAACTGCCCTTTAGCCAAACCAGCAGGAGCATGATGGAAAATACCCCTTTCCGTCATGCTCCATTTTTTACTTAATTCCGAGAATTCCACTAATCCGCTCTTTCGAAAGCCCCGCGCCGATTACAATCAGCACTTCCTGGCTCTCCGGCACTGCCTGGAATGTCATCTGTTCCCGCGTCGCATTGATTTCGCTCCACACAGTTTCGCCCGTCTTTACAATTCCTTTGATCCGGAATACATTGCCGCATGATGGATCCGCAAAGATTGCTTCTGCTGTCTTTTTCAGCGCTTCTTCCGTAATCTTCGGCTCCAGAAAGCAGAGCGAATCAAATGTCTGCTGCTCGCCGAAATCCAGCTTCCGGTAATCCTCCGAACGGTAACTGCATTCGGAGAGCATTTTGAAATCATCCTCTGTCAGATCATCCCAGTTTTTCTGTAAAATTTCTGCATCAGAAAACTGTCTTCTGCAGCCTGCCTGCTCGAGCGTGCGGTTCAGATGGGCAATCGTTTCTTCTTTCTTTTCCTCCGAAACATTCTGTACTTTGCTCAGCACGATTTTACCAGCGTTCGCCGCCTCGGAAGCCAGCAGATACTCTTCTTCCTCCGACAGCTTCTCATCGAGCCCGGCATCCAGAATCGTGATGACGCTTCCCGCCTCATACCAGCGGTTCAGCGGCTCGTCATACAGCGTGTCAAAGAACTCATCCATATCGTAAATCCCCGACGGTTCCACGAGAATGCGGTCGTAGCCGCTCATGCCCATCGAGATCAGTTTCGTGCGGAACCGTCTGCGGTGTGTCTCTTTGTCGCATCCGCCGGAAATCATCTCCAGCTCGCACTGATCGCCGCGCAGTTCCTGCAGAAGCAGCATATCCACATTGACTGCCCCAAAATCATTCTCCAGGATGCCGATGTTCTTTCCCTGTGCCATCAGATACTTTGCGTACTGTTTCAAAAAAGTCGTCTTCCCTGAGCCAAGGAAGCCTGTAATCAGATCAATTTTAATCATTTCTGCTGTCCTTTCTGCTGTCTTTTTCCGTCTGCAGCCTGCGGAGCTTCGAACACTCTATTTTCGTCTGCGCTCTTTGCCGGTAAATGTATCGATGTCTATGCGCCATACGGCAACGCGTTCCACCATCTCCGGTAGAAAAGCGATCTTCGCCTCCGGTGCGATATGCGCCATGATTTTTTCCAGGCCTTTCTTCTTTACCTCCGGATCTGTCACCTCCGTGATGGTTCCGTTTCCCATGATACTGCGGTACGCATAGGAATACGCACACGTATAGTCACCTGTAATCACTTCATGGTTGTAATCCATCTCCACCGCTACGCGCGGATCCGCTGCAAATGCAGCCGCCTTCCGCCCTTCTTTTGCCCCATGCAGGTACAGACAGACGTGAAGAGTTCCATCTTCTTCCCGGACATCATATCCATAATTCATCGGCACGATAAACATGCCTTCCTCATCCATCGCCCCGATCCGCACAACCTCGCAGCTTTCCAGAATTTCTCTTAAAATTTCAGGATCTGTAATCTCCCGCTTTTTTAAACGCATTTCACGCATCGCAATCACACCTCTCTTATTCGCAGCTATTTATGATATGGCTCCCCGCAGTTAATGCGGTAGCTCCGGTAAATCTGTTCCAGCAGAATAACCCGCATCAACTGATGCGGAAATGTCATTTTCGAAAAACTGAGCGCATAGTTTGAACGCTTCAGAACTTCCTCGCCAAGCCCTAAGGAACCACCGATCACAAAAATAATATGGCTCGTTCCCTGCACGCCGAGCGTATCTATTTTCTGGGCCAGCTCCTCGGATGTGAGCTGTTTTCCCTTAATTTCCAATGTAATCAGATAAGCGTCATCCCGGATATATTTGAGAAGGCGCTCTGCTTCTTTATTTTTGATATTCGTCTCTACGGTTTCACTCGCGTTGTCCGGCGTTTTTTCATCCGCCACCTCGATAATTTCCAGCTTTGCATAGCGGCTGAGGCGCTTCGAATACTCGGCGATCGCATCCCGCAGATATTTTTCTTTGATTTTTCCTACTGTCAATACTGTAATTTTCATTCTGTAATCTTAAAACCCTTTCGGATATCTGTCAAAAACACCAAAAGCCATATAGATCACTTCTTGTCCGCGTCTATATGGCTTTTAGTTTAGAAAAGCAATGCCTTATGCATTTTTGCTTTTGATATACTCATCAATTCCTTTAGCTCCGGCTTTTCCGGCACCCATAGCAAGGATAACGGTTGCTGCACCTGTTACAGCGTCACCGCCGGCGTAAACGCCTTCTTTGCTGGTCTTTCCAGTTTCTTCCTCAGCTACGATACATTTTCTTCTGTTGACATCCAGACCGTAGGTGGTGGAAGAAATCAGCGGGTTCGGGGAAGTGCCAAGAGACATGATAACTTCGTCTACTTCAATTTCGAACTCAGATCCTGGAATCTCAACCGGTCTTCTTCTTCCGGAAGCGTCCGGCTCGCCAAGTTCCATACGGATGCAGCGGATACCGGTTACCCAGTCTTTGTCGTCGGTCAGAATTTCTACCGGGTTGGTCAGAAGGTCGAAGATGATACCTTCCTCTTTTGCATGATGAACTTCCTCTGCACGGGCCGGAAGCTCTGCCTCAGAACGACGGTAAATAACGTGTACCTCTGCGCCGAGACGAAGTGCGGTTCTTGCAGCGTCCATAGCTACGTTGCCGCCGCCGACTACAGCAACTTTCTTGCCGTGTGCGATCGGGGTATCGTAATCATCGCGGAATGCTTTCATCAGGTTGTTTCTGGTCAGGAACTCGTTTGCGGAGAATACGCCGTTTGCGTTCTCACCCGGGATTCCCATGAACATTGGAAGGCCTGCACCGGAACCGATGAAGACTGCTTCAAATCCTTCGTCTTTTAACAGCTCATCGATGGTAACGGATTTTCCGATGATAACGTTGGTCTCAATTTTAACACCGAGAGATTTTACGTTCTCGATTTCAGCGGCAACTACTTTGTCTTTCGGAAGACGGAACTCCGGAATACCGTAGCTTAATACACCGCCGGCTTTGTGAAGTGCCTCGAAGATGGTTACATCGTAGCCAAGTTTTGCAAGGTCTCCTGCGCAGGTAAGACCTGCAGGGCCGGAACCGATAACCGCGATCTTGTGGCCGTTTTTCTCTGCTGCCGGAACCGGTTTGATACCGTTTTCTTTTGCCCAGTCAGCAACGAAACGCTCCAGTTTACCGATGGAAACAGCGTCGCCTTTGATTCCGCGGACACATTTGCCCTCGCACTGGCTCTCCTGCGGACATACACGGCCGCAGACTGCCGGGAGTGCACTGGACTCACCGATAATTTTGTATGCTTCCTCGAAGTTTCCTTCTTTTACCTGTGCAATGAATGCCGGAATGTTGATATTAACCGGGCATCCTGTGATACATTTTGCATTTTTACAGCCCAGGCAGCGCTGTGCTTCTTCTACTGCTTCGTCTTTGTTGTATCCAAGACATACCTCGTCAAAATTTGTGGCACGTACCTTCGGCTCCTGCTCACGTACCGGTACTCTGTTTAATCCCTTTGCCATTATTTGTCACCTCCGCACTGGCCGCATCCACCGTGATGGGTTGCGCCTTCCTGGTATCTTAAGAGAGCTCTTCCCTCTTCTGTCTTATACATCTGCTGACGTTTCATAGCCAGGTCGAAGTCTACCAGATGACCGTCAAACTCCGGTCCGTCTACGCAGGCAAATTTTACTTCATTGCCTACCATTAGACGACAGGCACCGCACATACCGGTTCCGTCTACCATGATCGGGTTCATGCTGACAACGGTCGGGATGTTCAGTTCTTTTGTCAGAAGACATACGAATTTCATCATGATCATCGGTCCGATGGCAACACAGACATCATACTGTTTGCCCTGGTTCTGTACAAGGTCGCGGAGTACATCGGTACCCATACCTTTTCTTACGTAAGAACCATCGTCTGTGGTTATGTACAGATTGCTGACAGCAGACATTTCTTTCTCGAGGATAACGAGATCTTTTGTCTTTGCTCCGACAATGGCGTCAGCAGTGATTCCATGCTCATGCAGCCATTTTAACTGCGGGTAAACCGGTGCAGTTCCAACACCGCCGGCTACGAATACGATCCGTTTTTTCTTCAGTTCTTCGATATCTTCGCTGCAAAACTCGGACGGCTGTCCCAGAGGTCCTACGAAATCCATGAAAGCATCTCCCGCTTTGAGATCTTTCATTTTTTTGGTAGATTCTCCGATCGGCATGAATACGATGGTGATAGTTCCTGCTTCTCTATCGTAATCACAAATGGTCAGAGGAATTCTTTCTCCTTCTTCATCTGCCTTGACAATAACAAACTGTCCAGGGAGGCAGTGCTGTGCTACTCGCGGTGCTTCTACTACCATACGGTAGATGTTATTCGCGAGCATTTCCGCTTCTTGAATCTTGTACATAATATCCTCCTAATCTTGTTAGAAATATTTTAACAAAAGCACGACTTGGATTTTCGCGCATTTTATGTTAATACTTTATCACGTTTCCGGTTATTTGTAAACAACGGACAACATCTTTTCCCATCATCCGTGTTCCTCCAGATAATTTTCGAACTGTTCCATGGACATCAGAACTTTTCTCGGCTTGGTTCCTTCCTCCGGTCCTACGACACCGGCATCCGCGAGCTGGTCCATGATTCTGGCCGCGCGGTTGAAACCGATTTTCAGCACTCTCTGGAGCATGCCGATCGATGCCTTATCTTTTTCGATGATAAATTTTCCGGCTTCCACGAAGTAATTATCGCGGTTATCTCCGCCGCCTGCGGCAGAACCGCCATCCAGGCTTACGGTGTGAATCCGTTTTTCGATATCCGGATCATAAGCGTTCTCGCCGTAGTGATCTTTTAAGTAGGCAACGACATCGCTGACCTCTTTATCCGAAACAAAGGATCCCTGCAGACGGGCCGGTTTCTGGTAATCCTGCGGCTTGTAGAGCATATCGCCTTTTCCAAGCAGTTTTTCCGCACCTCCCATGTCGAGGATCGTACGGGAATCTACGCTGGAAGAAACCGAGAATGCAATACGGGACGGCATATTTGCCTTGATAAGACCAGTGATGACATTGACGGAAGGTCTCTGTGTTGCAATAATCAGATGGATGCCGGCCGCACGGGCAAGCTGTGCCAGACGGCAGATCGCATCCTCCACTTCTCCCGGCGCAACCATCATCAGGTCGGCAAGCTCGTCCACGATAATGACGATCTGCGGCAGTTTTTCCGGTTTTTTGCCGTTTTCATCCGGCGGCAGCTCGGCAACTTTCGCATTGTAGCCTTTCATATCGCGCACGTTGAATTCCGCAAATTTGTTATAACGGTCTGTCATCTCCGCAACCGCCCAGTTCAGAGCTCCGGAAGCCTTTTTCGGGTCTGTGACAACAGGGATAAAAAGGTGCGGAATGCCGTTATAAACAGAAAGCTCAACGACCTTCGGGTCGATCATGATCAGTTTGACGTCTTCCGGTTTTGCCTTATAAATAATACTCATAATCAGCGTGTTGATGCAGACCGATTTACCGGAACCGGTCGCACCGGCGATCAGAAGATGAGGCATTTTCGCAATATCTGCGATGACCGGCTGACCGGCGATGTCTTTTCCGACAGCAAAGGCCAGATTCGAAGAAAAGTTCTTAAACTCCGGTGTTTCAAGAAGATCACGCAGCATCACGGCCGTGTTCGTCTTATTTGGAACCTCGATTCCGACTGCGGATTTTCCCGGGATCGGTGCCTCGATGCGGACATCTGCTGCTGCAAGACTCAGCTTGATATCGTCGGTCAATCCGACAATCCGGCTTACTTTCACGCCCTGTTCCGGCATCAGCTCATACCGTGTGACGGTCGGTCCGCAGCTTACGTTATTGACTGTAACTTTGACACCGAAGCTGTCCAGCGTCTCCTCCAGTTTCCGCGCTACTTCCCGCAGATGCGCATCGGAATCGCCCATGGCACCGCGCGTCCCTTTTTTCAGAAGATTCATCGGCGGTGTTTTGTACTCCGGCCGCTTTTCCTCTGCTTTTTTTCCGATTTCCTGACGAATGCCGTCTACATCCGCCTCGATCTCTTCACGGGAAGACCGCGGAATTCTCGTATGATCCGCAGACGTTTTCTCTTTTTTCGCCTCTTCTGCAGCTTGCCGTGTCATCTCCGGTTCTGTCTTTTCCGGCTCTTCAGCCGGCACAGAACCACGGTGAATCGAAAGCTCCGGCATCTCCATCTGATGGGTATCGTCGTTTTCGTTTAAATCGGCCTTCGATTCCACATGAGAAAGAAGGCGGGATTTCTTTTTCTTCCCGGCTTTTTTCGGTTCCTCCACTGGCTCAAGAATCAGCTCTTTTCCTTCCTCTTCCTCCATCGCAGCTTGGCGCGCCAGACGCTCCTGGCGGCGCTCCTCCGCCATCCGGCGGTGGTCATTCGTCTTTTCATGGATCGGCGCGAGAATCGGCTTCTGCGTCATCACGATCACGGAAATCACGATGGCGATCACAATAATCACCCACGCGCCGATCTGGCCGAATCCCATGCCGAGAATTTTCACGACAGACCCTCCTAAGATTCCTCCGCCGAGATGATCGTAGGCGCTGTCAAAATAGTAATCCAGAAATGTCGTATCTCTCGTATAGCCGGACGCCAGAAGCTGCATAAAAGCGCAGAAAAAGACGAAGCAGCTGATCGCTCCCCCGGTTTTCCGCACAATTAAAAAGTTCTGTCTGTTTGCTATGTAAAATGCTGTTCCAAAGAAGATCAGAACCGGTGCTGCCCACTCTGTCACGCCGAAAAGGCCGAAAAAGAAGTCGCAGACAGCCTGTCCGATCACGCCGCCCATACCGAAATTACTGAGCATCAGCAGAATCGAAACAGCAAGCACGGAAAGCAGAATAATTTCTGCGCGCACTCCCTCGTCCATCGGCTCACGGATTGTGTTTTTCCTTGTGCCGGAGGTACGTTTTGCGGTACTGCTCTTTTTCGCCGTTGTTTTTCTGGCCGTTGTTTGGGTCTGTTTCTTTTTTGCTGTTCCGGAAGCAGAAGTTTTTTTCTTTGTCTTCCCGCTTCCCTTTGTTGTATTTGCCATGCAGAACTTCTCCCCTTTCTCGTATTACAGCAGAAAATATCCTGCAATGGAGAATGTCCCGACAAGAAGACAGTACAAAGCAAAATATTTCAGTTTCCGTTTTTTCACCACACGCATCAGAATACGGATCGTAAAGTAACCGGCAAGTGCCGCCATGAAAACGCCGACCAGATATACCGGATGAAAAACAATTTTATTTTTTCCCATGGTCGCAATTTCAACGATCGTTGCCCCGATAATCGCCGGAACACTCACAATCAGAGAGTATTTCACAGCGTACGAACGGGTCATGCCGCCGATCACACACGCAGAAATAGTCGAACCAAGACGGGAAAGCCCCGGAATCGTGGAAAAGCCTTGGAAGAATCCGGCAATCAGTGCATCTTTCGGCTTCAAATTTTTCTGCGTTTTTTCTCCCTCCGGAAGCATATCTGCCACCACAAGCAGAATCGCCGTCAGATACAGACCAACGCCAGGTGCCAGCAGATTCGAGGAGGTCAGTGTGACAAGGCTCTGAATCATGCCGCCGATTACAGCAGTCGGGATGGTGGTCAGAATCAGCAGGAAAGCAAGCATACGGTAGTTGCTGCCGAGTACCTTCCGGTACTGCTTTCTCTCCTGATGCTGACTGGAAAAGTGTTCCTTTAAATTATGAAACAGATCGATTATGATTCCGCACAGCGCGAGGAAGAGACGTTTCCATTCCTTCGAAAATGTGAGCAGAATTGCAATCATGGAGCCAAAGTGCAAAAGCACATTGAAAAACACCGTCTGCGTATCTTCGATCTTCATAAAGTGACGGAAGATAATCAGATGTGCGGAGCTACTGATCGGCAGGAATTCCGTGACTCCCTGGATCAGGCCCAGAAATAAAGCTTCTATTACTGTCATTTTTTTATCCTGTTCCCTTATTTTTCTCTTTTGTGAAAGTCCGGACAAAACTTCCGTTCGAATTTTCACAGCGAACTCATTCTAACACAAAATCCCCTGAAACACAAGCCGCGCCGTGAAGTCAATTTTCTGTCCCTGCTGCCTTTTTCATCAGCTCATTCAGCTTTTCGAGCGCGCGGGCAATGCCGCCGACCTCGTCGATCAGGCCTTCTTCCACTGCCTGCGGGCCGTCCAGCATTGTTCCGACATCCTTGACCAGCATTTTCGTATCGAGCATCAGCTCCTCGAGCCGTTCCTTGGTGATTTTAGAATGGGCCGATACAAAACCTGTGATCCGATCCTGCGTCTTTTCCATATTACGGTACGTCTGTGCAACACCGATGAACATGCCGTTTGTACGCACCGGGTGAATGACCATGGTGGCACTCGGCACGATCAGCGAATAGTCTGCTGCAACGGCGAGCGGGACACCGATCGAATGACCGCCCCCTAAAACGAGCGATACCGCAGGCTTTCGCATGGACGCAATCATCTCTGCAATTGCAAGACCGGCCTCCACATCTCCGCCTACGGTATTCAGGAGAATCAGAAGACCATCAATACTTTTGTCCTCCTCGGCACGGGCAAGAGCAGGGAGAATGTGCTCATAGCGCGTCGCTTTCGTGCGCTCGCCGAGTGATTCATGCCCCTCCACCTCGCCGATGATGGACAGCAGATAAATGTTGGTCTTCAGTTCTACAATATTTTCTTTTTCTGTCTGGTTTTTCTGTGATTCTGCCATACGGATTTCCTCTTTTCTGCTATTCCAAAATAGCTTCATCAGTATGCGCAGATTCTTATGATTCTATGTAATTTCCAGTGAAATTACTCGTCCAGGTTGGTGTATACGTACTGTACGTCGTCGTCGTCATCCAGCAGATCCAGGGTACGGTTCAGGTCTTTTAATGCCTGCGGATCGGTCAGCTCTACGTAGGTCTGCGGGATCATGGTAACGTCTGCCTCTGCCATGGCGATGCCGTCTTTCTCCAGAGCCTCACGTACTGCGGAGAAGTCATCCGGATCGGTGATGATTTCATAGCTGTCCTCTTCGTCTGCGAAGTCTTCTGCGCCTGCATCCAGAGCAAGCATCATCAGATCGTCAGCATCCATTTCGCACTCTTCTTTGTCGATGATGATCTGGCCTTTTTTGTCGAACATGTAGGATACGCATCCCGGTGTTCCAACGCTTCCGTTTCCTTTGGTGAAAGCGCTTCTTACGTTTGCTGCGGTACGGTTCTTGTTGTCGGTCAGAGTCTCTACGATGATCGCGATACCATTCGGGCCATAACCTTCGTAGGTGATACGCTCGTAGTTGTCTGCGTTTGCATCTCCGGCAGCTTTTTTAATACCGCGGTCGATGGTATCGTTCGGCATGTTGTTTGCTTTTGCTTTTGCGATAACGTCACGCAGCTTGCTGTTGTTTGCCGGATCCGGTCCGCCCTCTTTGACAGCGATTACGATCTCACGGCCGATGATGGTAAAGATTTTACCTTTTTTTGCGTCGTTTTTTTCTTTCTTATGCTTAATATTGGCAAATTTTGAATGTCCTGACATACCTCTTTTGTCTCCTTTATTTAAAGTATTGCTTTTCTGTAAAAAGGTTTCCCCGAAAAACGGCAGAAGCCCATATAATATAGAATATAGCACGATCTTTCTCATTCGTCAACCGTGAACCGCGCCAAAAATACCCCTTATGTAAACAGATCCAGGCTGATTTTCAGTGCTTCGTTCACAAGGGCCAGCTGTTCCGGCGTCAGATGACAGATTTTATCTTTCAGCCTTCTCTTATCGATCGTCCGAAGCTGTTCCAGTAAAATAACAGAATCCCGTACAATCCCATAGGCGGACGCTTCGATCTCAATGTGTGTCGGCAGCTTCGCCTTATTCATCCTCGATGTAATCGCCGCACAGATCACCGTCGGACTGTGCCGGTTGCCGATGTCATTCTGAATGATCAGCACCGGACGGACACCGCCCTGCTCACTTCCCACAACGGGCCGCAGGTCGGCATAATATACATCGCCACGCTTGATTACCACTTGTGCTCACTCTCCGATTCTTTACGTTTTGCTTTCCCATACGATAACGATCCAGCGTTTTACGCCTTTTAAAATCGTTTCCATGTATTTAATATTGCCTGTTTTTCCGGAGGTATTCACAAATTTCATCCGGCACTTCAAAAAAGTCCGCCCGGAGTCCTTTTGGGAACCCGTGATTCTGATCTGCTTTGCTCAGATTGACTGCAATCCTCTGATAATCTCGGATGCTGTTACATAGGAAGCACTGCTTTTTTCTTCCGCAGCCTCTCCTGCCTTTCCATGCGCATATGCCGCCAGTGCCGCTGTTTTGGCAAGGCTGATTTTTTTCTCATTTTTTTCACACTGACGTTTTGCTGCAAAGGCGCCTGTGATTCCCGCGAGCACATCGCCGCTTCCCGCCGTCGCAAGCGCACTGCTTCCGCTTGTGTTTATGTAATACTGCTCACGCCCTTCCTCTGCTGTCACGGTTACGGAATCCTTTCGTACACAGCAGGCCTGGTATTTTTCGGCTGCCCTTCCGGCGCTTCCTGCCGGGTCACGCTGGCATTCTGCAATAGTCATGTGCAGCAGCCGTGCAAGCTCTCCTACATGAGGCGTTAAAATTTTTTCTGCCCGACAGCCCGAAAGAATCTCTGCATCTTCTGCAATCAGGTTCAGCGCATCTGCATCCAGAACAAGAGGAACTTCTGTGTGCTGCACCGTAAAAACGAGCAGTTCTTTTGCCGTCCGGCTTTTGGAAAGTCCCGGTCCCGCAACAACAGCGTCCGCCCAGGCGAGATCCTGCAGCAGGGCTTCTTCCGGAAGCGGCTCATCCTCCTTCCAGAAATCCGCCATTGCTTCCGGCAGGGCACAGAAAAGCGGCGTACGGTTTCTTTCCTCTGTCACAACCTTTACCATGCCGGCACCGGATGCAAGGACTGCCCTGGCACACAAAACAGCGGCTCCGCACATGGCACCGGAACCGGCAAGTACCAGCACCTTTCCGAAGGTTCCCTTATTTCCCATCGGCGTGCGGGTAAGAAACCGGTCCAGATCTTCTTTTTCCACTGAACCGTACCAGGGCGTCTCCTCTTCTCCTGCATCAAAGCCGATTCCGATATCACGGACCAGGACCTCTCCGGCATATCGTTTTCCGGGATCAAAAAGAAGCCCTGGCTTTGCACAGGCAAATGTCACCGTGGCTCTGGCTTTCACCGCCGCATCAAGGACCTCTCCGGTATCCGTGTGGATCCCCGAAGGGATGTCCACGGCAAGAACAGGAACACCGCTTGCGCAGATTGCTTCCACTGCCCTCCGGTACTCCCCTGCCAGCGGACGGGATACGCCAATTCCAAAGATGGCATCTATGATAACAGTATATTCCCGGAAATCCGGATTCTTAACCTCACGGACCCCATAATTTTCCGCAATTTTCTTCTGTACTCTCATGCCTTCACTGTATTTTTCCGGATTTCCAAGACAGAACAGTTCCGCATCCACCCCTTTCGTCTTTAAAATCCGTGCAATTGCCGCACCGTCCCCGCCATTATTTCCGGGACCGCACACAGCAAGGACTTTTCCTGTATTCCATGTTCCACTTTGAAGCTCCTCCACGCAGGACAGCGCCGCGCGCTCCATCAGTACCAGGGACGGTACCCCCATGGTTTCGATCGTATTGCGGTCTGCCTGCTTCATCTGTGCTGCTGTAAGAATCCGTTTCATCGCTTTTCCTCCTTTTCCTGCCTTATCCGGAAAGTGAACAGAAAAAGTCTCCGGTTTCCCGAAGACTCTCCTGCTTTTGTTTTGGTTTCTTAATTGTTCTTTGGATGCTCCGCCTCATATCTGGTCAGATTGTAGGAGAGACGCATCAGACTTTCGGAAAGATGGACGTTCTCGACGATCACATCTTTCGGAAGTTTTAAGTTTAGATCGGTATGTGCAAAATTCCAGATTGCTTTTACACCGTTATCCACGAGAATCTCTGCCATCTCTACCGCTTTTGCTTTTGGCAGTGTCAAAGCCGCAATCTCCACATGGTGTTCCTTGATAAATTCCGGAAGCTCGTCCGCCATGCGGATTTCAATTCCGCGCACGGAGATTCCTTTTAATACCGGGTTGACGTCAAAAATACCGACCGTTTTGAATCCGCTTCTTTCAAAGGCCGCATAATTGGCAAGCGCCTGTCCCAGATTTCCGGCTCCGACAAAAATCATATTGTGGACTCTGTCCAAACCTAAGATTTTTCCAATCTCGCTGTACAGATACCGCACGTTATAACCATACCCCTGCTGGCCGAAGCCGCCGAAATTATTTAAGTCCTGGCGAATCTGGGAAGCTGTCACTTTCATCCGCTCGCTCAGCTCACCGGAAGAGATCCGTTCTACTCCGTCCTCCAGCAATTCGCCCAGGTAACGATAATATCTAGGAAGTCTTTTGATAACTGCCCGCGAAATTCCTTTTTCTTCCAAGATAAATTCCTCCTTATTTACACCTGCATATATTCATATTATATATGGTTGATAGAAAATTGTCAAAGATTTCTTGAAATTTTGTGTATTACTCTCTATAATAAGGATGGTGTATTATGTCAAAATACAGAAATATGTTATCTGGAGGAACCACATGATTCTTGCATGTCAGAATATCTCGAAAGCATTCGGGACAACGGAAATTATCAAAAATGCATCTTTTCATATAGAAGAACGCGAAAAAGCCGCACTGGTCGGCATCAACGGTGCCGGAAAATCGACGCTGTTAAAAATCATCATCGGCGAAATGAGGGCCGATGAGGGAGAGGTCATCCTCTCCAAAGGAAAGACGATGGGCTATCTCGCCCAGCATCAGGATCTGACCGGACACCTTTCCATTTACCAGGAAGTGCTGACCGCGAAACAGAATCTGATCGATATGGAGGAACGCCTCCGTCAGATGGAAAGTGATATGAAGACAAAATCCGGTGCAGCGCTGGATGAACTTCTTTCCACCTACACCCGCCTCTCCCATACCTTTGAACTGGAAAACGGATACGCGTACCGCAGTGAAGTCGTCGGTGTTTTAAAAGGTCTTGGCTTTTCCGAGAGCGATTTTGAAAAACAGGTGGACTCCCTCTCCGGCGGTCAGAAGACCCGCGTGGCACTTGGTAAACTGCTGCTCACCAAACCGGACATCATTCTGCTCGACGAGCCGACCAACCACCTCGATATGGACTCGATCTCCTGGCTCGAAACGTATCTTTTAAATTACAGCGGATCCGTCCTGATCGTCTCCCATGACCGTTACTTTCTCGACCGCGTTGTCACAAAAGTCGTTGAAGTGGACAATAAAAAAGTAACAACTTTTGAGGGAAACTATACCGCCTACAGTCAGAAAAAAGCAATGCTCCGCGAGGCCGCTTACCACGCCTGGGTCAACCAGCAGCAGGAAATCCACCATCAGGAGGAAGTCATCGCAAAGCTGAAATCCTTCAACCGGGAAAAATCCATCAAGCGCGCCGAGAGCCGTGAAAAGATGCTGGACAAAATGGATGTTCTCGAAAAACCGACGGAAGTACGCTCCGATATGCGGATCCGTCTGGAGCCGCGCATCACCAGTGGAAACGATGTGCTGACCGTCGAGCATCTCTCCAAAGCCTTCCCGGGACAGACGCTTTTCCAGGATCTGAATTTCGAAATCAAGCGCGGGGAGCGCGTCGCAATCATCGGAAACAACGGAACGGGAAAAACGACGATCTTAAAGATCTTAAACGAAGTCATCCGACCGGATGCCGGCTCTTTTACACTTGGAAGCCGTGTACAGATCGGTTACTACGATCAGGAGCATCAGGTGCTCCACATGGAAAAGACCATTTTCCAGGAGATTTCCGACGCGTATCCGTATCTGACAAACACCGAAATCCGAAATGTGCTGGCCGCCTTCCTGTTTACAAACGACGATGTTTTCCAGCCGATCCACACGCTGAGCGGCGGTGAGCGCGGACGAATTTCCCTTGCCAAGCTGATGCTCTCCAATGCCAACTTCCTGATCCTCGACGAGCCGACCAACCACCTCGATATCGTCTCTAAAGAGATTCTGGAAAATGCACTGAAGGATTACACTGGAACGGTGCTGTATGTCTCCCACGATCGTTATTTTATTAACCAGACCGCAACCCGGATTCTGGAGCTGACGGGACAGACACTCGTCAACTATATCGGAAATTACGATTACTATCTGGAGAAAAAAGAAGAGCTGACCCGCATCTATGCTCCTGCTGCCGATGCCGCCGCTCCGGAAGAAACAGCGGCTCCTTCCGAAGCCTCCTCCACAAAGCTGGACTGGAAAGCGCAGAAAGAAGAACAGGCACGTCTCCGCAAGAAAGAGAACGAGCTGAAAAAAACGGAGAAACGAATTGAAGAGCTTGAGACACGCGATTCGGAAATTGATGAAGAAATGTCGAAACCGGAAGTCGCAACGAATGTGGCAGAGTGTGTGAAATTAAGCAAAGAGAAAGCAGAGATTGCCGCGGAACTCGAAGAGCTGTATGAAAAATGGGAAGAGCTTGCCGAGTAGGCCTGGTTTTCCCCGGAAAAATTCAAAACAGAAAAAGCCGGTCCGGCGCATCCCTTTTTGCGGGAATGCCGGATCGGCTTTCTTTTTTGCTTCGTTTAATTATTTCTCCAGCTCCTCGCGGATGGCCAGGATGAAATCACGGCTGTTTAATACGGTCGGATTTTCCATGGTGGTGATCAGCGCAAGGTCTTTTGTCATTTTTCCGCTCTCGATCGTTGCGATCGTTGCTTTTTCCAGACGGTCTGCAAATGCGGAAAGTTCTGCGTTTCCATCCATTTCCCCGCGTTTTCTGAGTGCGCCGGTCCATGCAAAAATGGTGGCCACGGAGTTGGTGGATGTCTCCTCACCTTTTAAGTGACGGTAATAGTGGCGCTGTACGGTTCCGTGCGCAGCCTCGTACTCGTAATATCCGTGCGGGGATACGAGAACAGAAGTCATCATCGCAAGGGAACCGAAGGCGGAGGATACCATGTCGCTCATGACATCGCCGTCGTAGTTCTTGCAGGCCCAGATAAAGCCGCCCTCTGCTTTCATGATGCGGGCAACGGCATCGTCGATCAGAGTGTAGAAGTAGGTAATGCCTGCTTCTGCAAATTTCTCTTTGTACTCTGCATCGAAGATCTCCTGGAAGATATCCTTGAAGCGGTGATCATACTTCTTGGAAATCGTATCCTTGCTTGCAAACCACAGATCCTGTTTCGTGGACAGTGCGTACTCGAAACAGCTTCTCGCAAAGCTTTCTATGGAGTTATCCAGATTGTGCATGCCCTGAATGACACCGGCGCCGGTGAAGTTGTGGATCAGCTCTCTTGTCTCGGTGCCGTCCTCAGCCGTATAAACCAGCTCTGCTTTTCCCGGTCCCGGAATGCGCATTTCTGCATTTTTATAGACATCTCCGTATGCATGACGGGCAATCGTGATCGGTTTTTTCCAGTTGCGCACGCACGGCTCGATGCCTTTTACGACAATCGGGGTACGGAAAACGGTTCCGTCGAGCATGGCACGGATCGTTCCGTTCGGGCTCTTCCACATTTCTTTCAGATTGTACTCGGTCATACGCGCTGCATTCGGCGTAATGGTGGCACATTTGACTGCTACACCGTATTTCTTGGTAGCGTTTGCGGAATCTACGGTTACCTGATCGTTCGTCTCGTTTCTGTGTTCCAGTCCCAGATCGTAATATTCCGTTTTCAGGTCAATAAACGGGAGAAGCAGCTCATCTTTGATCATTTTCCAGAGAATTCTGGTCATCTCATCTCCATCCATCTCTACCAGAGGAGTGGTCATCTGAATTTTTTCCATAGTAGGCCTCCTTTTTCTATTCCCGTTTATTGTATAAAGTATCCTATAGCTTGTCAAGTCAAAATTCGCCTGATTTTTTGGTATTTTCCCATAAATTCACACAATTTTTGCAGGATGAGAGGTGTTTTCCTTCATTTTTCTTTTTTATGCTGCCGCACAGTGCCTCACAGAAGAGACAGAAAACGGTCTGTTTGAAGCATCCCATGCCCCTGACGGTTGCGCGGAAGGCCAAGGTCTCTCGCCGATTCACAAAGCAACATTTTCGCCTGGACATTTGTAAGATCCGGAACCCGTTCAAGTGCCAAAGCCACGGCTCCGGACACCCGCGGCGCCGCCATCGAGGTGCCGCTCTTCACCACATATTCCTTCCTGCTTCTTCCAGGCGCACAGGAAATGAGACGTTTTCCTGGCGCGACAAGATCCGGTTTGCAGACGCAGTCCCGTGTCGGGCCGCATCCGGAGATTCCTCTTCTTGGCTCCAGCAGATCGCCCGCTCCCACGGTGATCACTTTTCTGCTGCTCCCCGGCGCCGTAATACTGCCCGGAGCGGGCCCCAGATTTCCGGCCGCTGTCACAACTGTGATCCCGTCATCCCAGGCGCGCTCCACCGCCTGCACGAGCAGATCATCCACCGATTTTTCCTGCTCTGTTGTTCCCACTGAAATATTTAAAATGCGGATATTAAGTCTTATTCGCTCTTTGCACACCCAGTCAATCGCCGCAAGGATATCCTGCTTTCTGCCGTTTCCCCTGCGGTCGAGAATTTTTGCTACCACAAATCTGCATTCCGGTGCCGTACCCCGGTACTTCCCGCCGGATGCTCTTCCGCTTCCGCCGAGGATTCCGCAGACATGCGTCCCATGCCCATTATCATCGTAAGGCGTCTCCCGCCCGTACACCAGATCCCGGAACGCCGCAATTCGGTTATCAAAATCAATATGCGGAAAAATCCCTGTATCCAGCACCGCCACGGTAATTCCTTTTCCTGTCAGAATTTTCTGCTCGTTCATCGCAAAGCTCCGGCGTATTCTTATTTTATGGTATGCAAAAAGGCTGCCCTTTGCAAGAAACAGCCTTTTTCTTATCAACTCTTTTAAAATTGTTAAAATTGTATCTGTTTTTCCCCTTTCCGCTTCCAGAGCATCATCGCAAGCGGGATGCCGCAGAGCTCGGCCAGAACGAAAGATACCCAGATCAGATTCAGATTTCCAAACCATTTCAGAATAAAAGCGAACACCAGCGGCAGGATAGCCTGGCGGGTCATGGATATGTACATGCTTTCTTTTCCGAGGGAAAGTCCCTGCAGCGATGCCTGATAGATCAGCCCCGGGATGGAGAGCAGATAGGCGACGGCGAGAATGCGGAGCGCCGGAACTCCGATGTTCATCAGGTTGTCGGAGGCATCAAAAAGTTTCAGTACAAATCCCGGGCAGGATTCCAGCACGGCGAAAAAGATCAGGAACAGTCCGCCGCCGTAGAGAATGCCGTAACGGATCGACTGGCGGATTCGTTCTTTCTGTTTTGCACCGTAATTGTACGCCACAATCGGAATCAGACCATTTGTGATACCGTGGACGCCGACCGTTGTGATGTTCTGAATTTTCGTGCAGATACCAAAAGCCGCAACAGCTGTAGACGAGAACGTAATGACAATCGCATTCATCGCCATGTTGACAACGGAGGTAAAAATCTGCACCAGCGTGGATGGAAAGCCGACTTTAATAATCTCTCTCACGCTCTCCCAATCCGGCTTCAAGGTAAAGGCAAACGGAATCTCCGGATTCCATTTTTTATTAATCAGCATTCCGGCAAGACAGCCCATGAACTGACCGATGACTGTTGCAAGCGCAGCTCCGGCCGTCTCCATGCGCGGAAGGCCGAACCAGCCGAAAATGAAAATCGGATCGAGAATCAGATTGGTCAGTGATGCGGCGGACAGCGTGAAGATAAAGAGGTGCGATTTTCCACTTGCCATGACAAACCGGTCAAAGACCCACTGTCCCATCTGGCCAAGGGATGCCATCATACAGATGCTTAAATACTGCATGCCGTATGATGCGATCGCTTCATTTCCGCCGGACTGGCTTTCAAAATAAATGCGGGCGAAGGCAAGACATAGAATACAGTTTAAGATCCACGAACAGAATGCGATAAAAATTGCCGCGCTCGCCGCATCTTTTACCTTTTTCGGATTCTTTTCTCCGAGTGCCCGCGAAATCACGGCGTTCAGACCAACGGCATTGCCGAGGCCGAGTGATGACACGATCAACTGCATCGGAGCTGCCAGTGAAATTGCCGTCAGAGCGTCCTCGGAAACCCGCGCGACGAACACGGAATCCACAAAATTGTAAAGCGAACTGATCAGCAGCGACAGCATCAGCGGCAGCCCCATGGAAATCACCAGGCGGCTGACCGGGACTGTTCCCATTTTGTTTTCTTCCATAAAAACCCTCTTCTCTTTTTTAATATCGTTAATTTCAGTTTACACGCCAACAGGGAAAAGATCAAATACCTATCTCTTATACTGCCGCATAGTTTTCAGCTATGGATTATTTCATCAAAAAGAAACCCCGCGGAGTTTTTTGTCTCCACACGGCCGGCAGATTTTATTTCATTTTATTTTGCCATATTCTGTTTTTCCATCCGCTTCAGTTCCGGCAGTATCAGAGCCAGCATGGTGATAAAGCAGAGGCTTCCGCCGATTACGTTCGATACCGGCTCGGCGAGGAAGACACCGTCGGTTCCCATGTGGAGCGCATACGGCATCAGATAGGTGAGCGGCACAACAATAAATACTTTGCGGAGCAGGGAGAAAAAGATCGCCTGTTTCTTTTTATTCAGTGATTTGAATACGGTCTGGCCGATGTACTGCAGATCCATGAAAATAAATGCTGCAAAATACTGTTTCAGCGCCGGCACCGCATCCTGAATCAGTACAGCGTCTGAACTAAAAATACCGATCAGTACATGCGGAATCAGAATAATAACACTCCACATCACTGCGGTATAGCCAAGGATCATCGCACTCATCACGCACATGGCTTTGCGTACGCGGGCCGGACGGCGGGCACCGTAGTTGTAGCTTAAGATCGGAGAGGTTCCCTCATTCATCGCATAGATTGGGGTCTCTACGAGCTGACGGACACTTGATACAATTGTCATAACAGATATGTAAATATCGCCGCCGGTCACGGAAAGCACGTTGTTGCAGCAGATGGTAACAAGGCTGTTGGTGAGCTGCATGATAAAACCGGCCGTTCCGAGGCTGACGATATTTTTTGCATAGCCCGCACACTCGGAGATTTCATTTTTCCGTATAAACCGTACTTTCAGTTCCGCTTTCCGGGTCAGGAAATACAGAACGAACACAGCTGAGAGCGTCTGGGAAATGACGGTGGCAATCGCGGCACCCTGCACGCCGAAGCCAAGCACAAAGATAAACAGCGGATCAAGCAGCAGGTTTGCGACAGCTCCGATCGTAACAGAGAGCATGCCGACCGTTGAATAGCCCTGCGCATTGATGAACGGGTTCATACCGGTCGCAATCATGGACGGCAGCGTTCCGATCAGATAAAGCATCATATAAGGATAGGCGTAAACCATCGCATCTGCCGATGCGCCGAACAGCGTCAGCAGCGGACGGGCAAACAGAAAGCCGATGACCATGAGGACAACGGCACAGGCGCAGACCATGGAGTAGGATGTATTCATGATCGTTTCCGCCTTCTGCGGATTGTTTTTTCCGCGCTCGATCGAAAACAGCGGAGCGCCGCCGCTTCCGAACAGGTTGCTGAATGCCGTGATGACAACGATCAGCGGAAAGCACAGGCCGACCGCGCCGAGCGCCGCCGTTCCCACATCTGGGATCCGCGCGATGTAAACGCGGTCTACGATGTTGTACAAAAGGCTTAAAATCTGGGCAACCAGCATGGGGAGCGCTGCCCCTAAAATGTTTCCGGTTACGGTTCCATGCTCGAAATCAATTCGTTTCATTGTTCTATCATTCCTTTTCTTTTCACTTGCTTTTCAGTATATCATGTCATATACTATATGTAAATTATTGTTTTTATATTGGATTTAAACAATTTTTATATGCTTTATCTTACAAAGGAGGATTCCCATGGAACTTCGACAGCTCGAATACTTCCGCGCCATCGTGGACGCCGGAACCATCAGCGGGGCGGCACGCATGCTGCATATGACACAGCCGCCGTTAAGCTATCAGCTTAAAATGCTCGAGGAAGAGCTTCAGGTGCCGCTTCTCGTGCGCGGTACAAAGAAAATCACACTGACTGAGGCGGGAAAAACACTGTACGAGCAGGCGGGTACACTTCTGATGCTCGCGGATCTTACGAAACGCGAAGTCGTAAAATCCAGCCAGGCGGCAACTCTGCACATCGGAATGACGCCTTCCACCGTGTCCCTTCTTTCCGACTACCTGCTCCGGTTTTCAAAACAGCATCCGCAGGTCCACTTCGATGTACACGAGGGTTCCACCTTTGCCCTCAAGGATCAGCTGGAAAATCATGTGATCGATCTTACTACGCTGCGCACACCGATCGTTTTAAACGGCTGTGAAACAAAAACACTCCTAAAAGAAAGCATCACCGCCATGGCACTCCCGGACCACCCGCTTTTTGCGGAGCGCGACACGCTTTCTCTTACCGAACTTGCCGAACAGCCGCTGATTCTTTCCAACCGCTACCGAAAATATATGCTCTCCGCTTTCGAACAGGCCGGTCTGTTCTGCGACATCTATCTGACCTGCGAGGATGCCCGCACGGCAATGACGATGGCGGAAAAAGGGCTTGGCATTGCTCTTCTGCCCGCCTCCATGCTGCCGCTTTCCCATCAATTAAAGGCCTGCGCCATCACGGACGCAGACCTTACAACGGAAATCCTGCTCGCCTGGCGCAAAGGGCGCCTTCCATCCGAGCTTCGGGATTTTTTAAAAATGTGGAATGAAACTTGACACATTAAAACAACTTATCTTTTTGCCGTACTCTGTTTTCAGCGTATGCAGCAGCTCCTTCTCATGCTGCGCATCCAGTGTACTGGACGGCTCATCCATCAGGCAGAGATCGGGATCGCGTAGGAAAATCCGTGCGATGCCGATTCTCTGGCGCTCTCCGCCGGAAAGGCGTGCACTCATCTGACCCATATCGGTCTGATAGCCCTCCGGCAGTGTCTCGATAAACTCCGCGATACCGGCGCGCTCTGCCGCTGTTCGGATTTCTTCAATGGAAGCATCCGGTTTTGCAATGGCAATATTCTCGGCAATCGTTGCATCAAACAGATAGGTGTCCTGCTCCAGAAACGCAATCCTCTGATGCAGTTCCGCAAAGCTGATCTGTTCCAGCGGAATGCCGTTGATCCGGATTTCACCTTCCTCCGGCGCATAAAACCGCAGCAGCAGACGCAGAATCGTCGATTTTCCGGCCCCCGATGCTCCGGCAATGCCGATCTTCTCTCCCTTCCGAATCTTAAAATTAAAGTGATCGAGCACTTTTTTCTCCGTTCCCGGATAGGAAAAGGTCACATCCGAAAACTCGATCGTCTGAATCTCCCCGCAGGAAACTGGATTTGCCGGTTCTTCTGTCTCCGACATCGTATCCTCGATTTTAAAGATCCGTTCCGCCGCTCCATACGTTTCCAGAAGACTCGTCACAACAAAGGTCAGATTGAACGTCGATGAAAGGGATGCCGTCGCTGCAAACGAGATCGCAATCGTTCCGACCGGATGATTGATCCCGCGGGAGGCAAGCACGCCCGCGCAGACGAGAATCAGGATTCTGGCGAGATATACAAAGAAGTTCGGGAATGAGGCAATCGTCTGGCGGTGTACGGTCAGCCAGAAGGATGCATGATTCACGTTCCGGTTTGCCTCGTCAACCTCCTTCATCCGCCGGGAACCCGCACCGAAAATCTGAATATCACGGATACTGTAAACATTCTCCAGAATTTTCGGATTCTTCGCCATTTTTGATTCCTCCTTATCAAATGATTTCTTTTGTTGACTTTATGATAGTCAATTTTTCTATTGAAATCAAAACTTTTTTCTTATCGTATTGATTAGTATTGCTAATCGTTCTTTTTTTCTATAAAGCATTGGAAAAGGCCCTGCATCAAGCAGAGTCTCTCACTATTTTTATCCTGGTATTATTTGACAACACAGAAATTCTCATCCATCCATTTCCGAACATCGTCTTCACTCACCTTAATCAGGCGGGCAATTCTTTCAACATCCATGCCGTCTTCTGCCATGGAAAGAGCAGTTTCCTTTGCCTTTTTCCATTCACCTTTTTTCCTATTATGGAATGCAAAAAGCCCCTGACGCTGCAAACAATTCCTTTGCAGGTCAGGGACTCCTCTCTATTTATGTGTGTGTGTAAGATATTGGCCTTTTATTTCTGTTCTTCGTCGCACGCGATGATATGTTTGCTCTTCTCATATCCGATCACTTTCCGGTCGGTGATGAAGATTGGTTTTTCGAAGTCTGCGAAGGTGACGGAGCTGATGCTGTTAAATTTGCTTGCGTCGCAGAGGACGTAGCACTGGCGGCACTGTTCCATGGCGGTCTTTTTGGTGACGGCCTCGTTGACGTCCGGGGTTGTGCAGCCGCTTCTTCGGGTTACGCCATTTGTTCCAAAAAAGCCTTTGGTGAAATGATACTCCTGGATCGTGCGGATTGCCTGGTTTCCGACGACAGCTTCTGTGGAGCTTTTGAGCTCGCCGCCTACCAGAATGACCTTAAACCCGCGTGATGCCAGCCGCTGTGCGTGGGCAACGGCGTTTGTCACGAAAACGGCGGAGGTTGCCCGGATGAAATCGATCATATGCGCCGTTGTCGTTCCCGCGTCGAGAAAGACGAAATCGTCCGGTTCGATGAGGGATGCCGCATATTCTGCGATTTTCCGTTTGGCATCGCAGTTCAGCTCATTTTTCTGCGCAACGGTGTACTCGTGTGCCGTCACCTTCTGGCCGGCTTCCACGGCGCCGCCGAATACCTTTTCCAGCTTGCCCTCCTTGTCGAGCGCTGTGATATCGCGGCGTACCGTGGACTCCGATGTATCGAGAAGATCCCGGACTTCCGTCACGGTGATGCTTCCCTTTTCTTTTAACAGTTTCAAAATTATCTCATGTCTCTGCTGTGTTAACATTTCTTTCCTGCCTTATATTCTGCCACGTTTGTTTCCAGAATGATCTTGCGGAGCGGAAGGATGCTTCCCGGAGAAACGGAAAGTTCATCTACGCCCATCGCAAGGAACTCTTTTGTCAGCTCCTGGTCAGCGCCGAGCTCGCCGCAGATACCGGCCCAGATGCCGGCTTTGTGTGCATTCTCCACAACCATCTGAATCATGCGCAGGATCGCCGGGTGATGCGGATCAAAGAACGGATCCAGCTTTGTGTTCTGGCGGTCGATCGCGAGGGTGTACTGACTGAGGTCGTTCGTTCCGATACTGAAGAAATCAACCTCTTTTGCCAGCTCATCGCTGATGATGGCAGCCGCCGGGGTCTCGATCATGATACCCTGCTCTGGATTTCCGTACTCAATGCCCTGCTCAGCGAGAGAAGCTTTTACTTCCTCCACAATCGCTTTGATCTGGCGAACCTCGCCGACACTTGTGATCATTGGATACATAATGGCAATTTTTCCATATGCGCTTGCGCGGAACAGCGCGCGAAGCTGTGTCTTAAAGATCTCCGGCCGCGTCAGGCAGATGCGGATCGCACGGCAGCCAAGTGCCGGATTCTCCTCTTTTTCCATCTCGAAATAATCGCACTGTTTATCGGCACCGATATCGAGGGTACGGATGATGACGCGTTTTCCCGCCATCGTCTCTGCTGCCTGTTTGTAGATGCGGAACTGCTCTTCCTCTGTTGGATAGTGATCCTGCTCCAGATAGATAAACTCGCTTCGGAACAGGCCGATGCCGCCCGCGTCGTTCTGCATGACAGCCGCAAGGTCTTTGATGTTTCCGATATTAGCATACAGCAGAATTTTCTGTCCGTCCAGTGTAATATTTTCTTTTCCCTTTAAGGTGAGAAGCAGTTTTTTCTTTTCCTCATCCTCGGTGCGGCGCTTCTGCATGGCAGCAAGAGTCTCCTCGTCCGGATCCACATAGATGGTTCCGTCGGATCCGTCCACGATGCCGAGCTTTCCGTCTACGCTCTCATCCAGCGGAAGCGGTGTTCCGACCAGTGCCGGAATCGCCATGGTTCTTGCAAGGATAGCGGTGTGGGAATTTAAAGAACCGTGTACGGTAACAAAAGAAAGAACTTTGTCCTTATCCATCTGTACCGTCTCAGACGGCGCAAGGTCATCTGCCACGATGATCGCCGGTTCGTCGTTTAAGGATGCGTCGGTGTCGTCTCCGTTTAAGATGGAGATCAGACGCTCGGAAATATCCTTTACGTCTGCCGCGCGCTCTCTCATGTAGTCATCGTCCATGGCAGAAAACATCTGCGCAAAGTTGTCGCCTGTCGTTGCAACGGCATACTCAGCGTTGACGCCCTGGCTCTTGATGATGTTCTCGACGGACTCATTGTAGCCGTCATCCTCCATCATCATCTGATGCACTTCGAAGATCGCTGCATTTGCCTCGCCGACCTCTTTGCATGCTTTTTCATACAGAACGCTAAGCTGTGCGATTCCTTTTGCCTTTGCTTCCTCAAACCGTGCCATCTCCGCATCCGAATTTTCCACTTTCACACGTTTTACCTGACGCTCATTCTTTTTGTATACGCGGATCTTTCCGATCGCAATGCCGGAAAATACGCTTTTTCCCTGATAAATCTGCATAAGTTTTCTCCACCTTTGTTCTCGATATCCGAATTTTCTGTCCAGACAGCCGGAGCGTGTTCAAAAAGGATTTCTTAGTTTCAGAAAGTTTTTCAAACACGCTCCTGCCGATTACTATATTGTAATTCTCCAGAGCCCCATCTCAATTCCGCTTACGCTCCATTTCGATGTGGCTTCTCGCCATATGGAATTCCAGAAAAAAGCACTCATTCATGCAAGCATGATTCGCACTTTTTTCTTCCATTCCGCATGGCTCTGTAGAATTACAAGTTCTCTTTCATGAAATTGCTGATTGCTTCGTATGCAGCATCTTCATCTGCTCCATCGAAGGTCAGGGTAACTTCTTCGCCCTGTTTTACAGCCAGTCCCATGATACCGAAGATGGCTTTGCAGTTCATGGCTTTTCCGTCTTTTGCGATCTTGATATCACAGGAAAATTCTTTGACTGCTTTTACCAGCATTCCTGCCGGACGAGCGTGGATTCCTTCTGGATCTGTTACAACATACTTAAATTCTTTCATGATTTTTTCCTCCCATAGGATCTTTGATATTTTTATTTTACTCTGTTTTCTGTCTTTTTTCTATTCTTTTATGCAGTTTTTTTCTTTAAAACTCCAAGCAGAACTGCGGATACCACTGTTCCGATGACAAGTGCCACCAGATAAAGCAGCGCATTTCCCATAACCGGTACAACGAAGATGCCGCCGTGCGGTGCCATTAAGGTACAGCCAAATGCCATGGAGAGCGCACCTGCAAGGCCGGAGCCGACGATGCAGGCCGGAAGAACATGGATCGGGTCTGCTGCTGCAAATGGAATCGCACCCTCGGTGATGAAGGCGAGTCCCATGATGAAGTTGGTCGGACCGGATTCTCTTTCTTCTTTTGTAAATTTATCTTTGAACAGCAGGGTTGCAAGTGCAATCGCACACGGAGGAACCATACCGCCGATCATAACGGATGCCATAATGTCATAGTTTCCTGCTGCGATGGCTGCTGTTCCGAATACGTAAGCTGCTTTGTTGAACGGGCCGCCCATGTCGATGGCCATCATGCCGCCGAGGATCATGCCAAGGATCAGCTTGCTGGATCCGCCCATGGAAGCAAGACCATTGTTCAGTGCCATGTTGACGGTTCCCATGATCGGCTCTACAATGAAGAGCATCAGAAGTCCCATCGCAAGGATGCCGACTACCGGGTAAATCAGAACCGGCGCAATCTTTTCGAGTGCTTCCGGAAGTTTCTCACATGCTTTGCGGAGGCCAAGGATAATGTAGCCTGCTGCAAAACCGGCAACGAGTGCTCCAAGGAAACCGGAGGTTCCGCTCGATGCCATCATACCGCCGACAAAACCAAGGGCAAGTGCCGGCCGGTCGCCGATTGCCATGGCGATGTAGCCTGCAAGAACCGGGAGCATGAAGCCGAATGCCACGCCGCCGATCTGTTTGAACATCGCTGCAGCCGGGGTAATCGTACCGAAGTTTGATCTGGCTGCGGCATCAAGGGCGTTCATATCAACAAGAAGTCCGTCGATCAGGAATGCGATTGCGATCAGAATACCGCCGCCGACAACGAACGGAAGCATATGGGAAACACCATTCATCAGCTGGGTGTACAGCTGGTGGCCGATACCGCCGCTGTTCTTCTTCGTGCTTGCTGCGGCTGTCTGCGCATTGCCGCTCTTGTAAACCGGTGCGTTTCCGGACATCGCAAGCTCGATCAGCTCATCTGCTTTGCTGATACCGTCGGATACCTGGCGCTGGATGACTTTCTTTCCGTCGAAACGATCCATCGGAACCTGTGCGTCGGCTGCAACGATGATGCAGTCCGCATCGGCGATTTCCTGTGCAGTCAGCACGTTTTTCGCTCCGCCGGAGCCTCGTGTCTCGATTTTTACGAAGCATCCTTTTGCTTTCGCTGCTTTCTCGATTCCCTCGGCTGCCATGTAAGTGTGGGCAATACCGGTCGGACAGGAAGTAACGGCGAGAATCTTCACCTGATTTTCTTTTGCTTCCACCGGCTCTGCAAGACGCTCATCTACGCTCTTTTTCTCTTCATCGGCGCGGTCGATAATGGCAAGAAACTCTTCCGGTGTCCTTGCGTTTCGAAGGCTCTTGGTGAACTCTTCATCCATCAGCATCATGGAAAGTTTACTTAAGACATCGAGATGAACGTTGTCTTTCGTGTTCGGCGCTGCGATGAGGAACAGCAGGGTGACCGGCTCTCCATCGAGAGAATCAAAATCAACGCCTTTCGGGATAACCATGGCTGCAAGGCCCGGTTTGTTTACTGCATCACATTTTCCGTGCGGAATCGCAATTCCCTCTCCGATTCCTGTGGTGCTCTCTTCTTCTCTTGCGTAAACCTGTGCGCGGTACGCATCTTCGTCTGTGATCTTTCCGCTTTTGACCATCAGCGCTACGGCTGCGTCAAGCGTTTCCTGTTTGCTTTTCGGTGCGGCATCCAGTGCAATACTGCGGATGTCCAGCAAATCTGTGATTCTCATGAGACGTCCTCCCTTTTATTTTGTAATCTGTTCGTAGACAGATGCAATTTCCTCCCGGGTTGCAAGGTTTTCAGAAAAAGCACTTGCACTTCCCGCTGCGATTCCCATATGGAACGCATGGAGGTAATCTTCTTTTTCCATGTAGCCTGCCATGAATCCGGCTACCATCGAATCGCCTGCGCCGACGCCGTTGATGAGCTTTCCTTTCGGGGCCGGAGCTTCAAAGACCTCACCGGATGCGGCAACGAGAACGGCTCCTTCGCCTGCCATGGAAATCAGAACGTTCTGTGCGCCCTTTTCCTGCAGCTGTTTTGCATACGGAACAACCGACTCTCTTGTCTTTAATTCCACACCGAAAATCTCACCGAGCTCGTGATTGTTCGGTTTGATGAGGAACGGGTGGTACGGCAGAACCTTCATCAGCAGATCACGGGTCGCGTCTACGACGATGCGGACGCCCTTGCCGTCGAGCATTTCCATAATTTTCTGATAGGCATCATCTGCCATGGATGACGGGATGCTGCCTGCGAGGAAGAGAACGTCGCCCTCGCCGAGTGCGGAAAGCTGTTTCATCAGCTCTTCCACTTTTTTCTCCGGGATTTCGGGTCCCTGTCCGTTGATCTCAGTTCCGTCAATGCTCTTTAATTTGACGTTGATGCGGGAATATCCTTCTTCCAGCCAGATGCAGCCGTTTTTAATTCCCATCTGGTCGAGCCGTCCGGCGATTTCTTTTCCGGTAAAGCCTGCCAGAAATCCGAGCGCTGTGCTCTCAATTCCAAGGTTTCCAAGTACGGTCGATACGTTGATTCCTTTTCCGCCCGGAAGCATCAGCTCGGAGCTTGTGCGGTTGGTAAGGCCGAGCTTGAAGTCTTCCACCGATACAATGTAGTCCAGAGACGGATTGAATGTCACTGTGTAAATCATATTTCCCTCCTGCTTTATTTTGATCGTATTTGCTTTGATGAGCTTATTATATCGTCATATTCATTCAAAATCAATCATTAATATTTCATGAATTTTACCTTCTCTTTTTGTCGCATTTGCATAAGTTTAGAGTTTTATGACGGATTTCCCCGTTTTATCGCCCTGTTTTGACCGAGTTTGACTGATCATCATCTTTTCTTCCTTGTCACGCATCGATCACTTTATTCTCTCCATTTCGGTCATTTTTTATCAGACACTTTCTTTCTGTTCTCATTTTTGTACTTTACTTTTTCCGGATTTGGTACTAAAGTGAAGAGAAACCAAAAAAAGAATTTCCAGAAGAGGTGATTTTATTTGAAACGATACTATATTCTTCACTATTTTGATCCCGCCAATGTGGGCAGTTTTCTGCTTGTCTCACTGCTCGGCCTGATTCTGGTGCTTGCCCTTGTGCTTCTGATTGCAAAATTGCAGATTCAGCGGCAGCTAAAAGAGGAGACAGAGGAAAAAGCGAAAAAAATACGCCGGAAGAAACACCAGCGCAGGCAGTATCAGGTTGTGGAAAGCTTTTATGAGCTGGTTTTCTCCGGCACTTCGATTCTTCTCTTCCTCTCCCTCTACTACATTATCGATGAGCGTCTGCCGCAGATTTCGATGTACTGGGAGAAATATCAGGATGTGGTGCTTCTTGTCTTTATCGTGCTCTCCGTCTTTCTGACGAGCTGGCTCGATGTGGTTCTGGTAAAGCTCACGCACCTTGACCCGGAGCAGAAGGCGTCGGTGCGGCTGATTTCGGTCTTCTATATTGTACTGATTCTTCTGTACATCCGCTTTATCTACGAGGACACGAATTACGACGGCCTGATTCTCTATTTCCTGACACTGACGGTCGGCCGTTTCCTGTATTTCGACTTTACGGTCAAGAGTTTTCTTGAAACGATGCGGGGCGTGTTGGAAAATCTACCGCTTCTTGTCATCATGAGCGCCTACTCCGGTTTCGTGTGCTGGTATGGGTTCCATGTCGGCTTTCTGCTGAAATCAAATGGTGTCATTTTGAGCACCTTTCTTGCCCATCTGTTTATGGACTGCTCGATCTTTCTGCTCCACAAGACAGGAATTTTAAAGCATGTGATACGAAAAATTTAAAACCGGCATTTTTTTACCAGCCATATATTAAAAGCTCTGCAGATCAGAATTTTGCATTTTCTGTTCTGCAGAGCTTTTCTTATTTAACGTTCTTTTTTACATGCCAAACAGCAGTGCAAAGCCATGTACGACAAAAGCTGCCAGCCAGGCGATCACACACTGTGAAACGACAACACCGGCTGCCCATCTGCCGCCAAGCTCCCGCTTGATGGAAGCGACTGCCGCCACACACGGCGTATAGAGGAGGCAGAAAACCAGAAGGCTTAATGCGGAAACCGGTGTCAGGATTTCGGTCAGCTGTGCGGTCGTGCCGAACAGTACGGAAAGTGTGGAGACGACACTCTCCTTTGCCATAAATCCGGTTAGAAGGGCGGTCGATACTCTCCAGTCTCCAAATCCAAGCGGCCGAAAAAACGGGGCGAGACGGCCGGAGACAACGGCGAGAATGCTGTCCTTGGAGTCCTCCACGACATTGAGATGCGTTCCAAAGGTCTGTAAAAACCAGATCACAATCGTGGCAACAAAAATGACGGTGAATGCCCGCTGCAGGAAGTCTTTTGCCTTATCCCACAAAAGCTGTCCGACATTTTTTGCCCCCGGCATGCGGTAGTTTGGAAGCTCCATGACAAACGGAACGGCTTCTCCCTGGAATAAAGTTCCCTGCATCAGCATCGCCATCAGGACAGCCATGAAGATACCACCGAAATACAGAAGAACCATCACAAGGGCACTGTATTTCGGGAAGAATGCGGCGGTAAAGAACGCGTAAATCGGAAGTTTTGCCGAACAGCTCATAAACGGAGTTAATAGGATCGTCATTTTCCGGTCACGCTCGGAAGGCAGGGTGCGGCTCGCCATGACGCCCGGCACGGTACAGCCAAAACCGACCAGCATCGGCACGATACTGCGGCCGGAGAGGCCGATTTTCCGGAGCAGCTTATCCATCACAAATGCCACGCGCGCCATATAGCCGCTGTCTTCCAGAATGGACAGGAAGAAAAACAGGGTGACGATGATCGGAAGGAAGCTTAAGACACTTCCGACGCCGTTAAAAATACCGTCAATCACAAGGGAATGAAGCACCGGATTGACGCCCCATGCTTTCATGGCGCTGTCCACGAGCTCGGTCAGTTTTCCGATCAGAACCTCCAGCACACTCTGCAGCGATGCTCCGATCACATGGAAGGTCAGGAAAAAGACAGCCGCCATAATCCCGGCAAAACATGGCAGAGCCGTATATTTTCCGGTCAGCACACGGTCAATTTCTGTGCTCCGCACATGCTCGCGGCTCTCTTTTGGTTTTACCACGGTCTCACGGCAGACTTTTTCAATAAAATTAAAACGCATATCCGCAATCGCCGCCGCGCGGTCCAGGCCGCGCTCCGTCTCCATCTGACAGACGATATGCTCGAGCATCTCTTTCTCGTTTTCATCGAGGGCCAGCTGCTCCAGGATCAGCGCATCGCCCTCTGCCAGCTTGCTCGCCGCAAACCGCACCGGAATATCCGCCCTTGTGGCGTGATCCTCGATCAGATGCATGATCGCATGCAACGCACGGTGGACGGCACCGCCGTGGTCATTCGCCTCACAGAAGTCCTTTCTGCCCGGTTTTTCCTGGTATTTGGCCACATGGACAGCATGGGCAACCAGTTCCTCGATTCCCTCGTTTTTTGCAGCGGAAATCGGGATAACCGGGATGCCAAGTCTCTCTTCCATCTGGTTCACGAGCACAGAACCGCCGTTTTCGCGTACCTCATCCATCATGTTGAGGGCCAGTACCATCGGAACGTCGAGTTCCATCAGCTGCATCGTCAGATACAGGTTTCGTTCGATATTTGTCGCATCTACAATATTGATGATGCCGCGCGGATGCTCGTTCAGAACGAAATTCCGGGTGACGATCTCTTCGCTTGAATACGGAGACATCGAATAAATGCCGGGAAGATCGGTGACCAGCGTGTTTTTCTGGCCGCGGATTTCACCGTCCTTCCGGTCTACGGTCACGCCGGGGAAGTTTCCGACGTGCTGGTTGGATCCCGTTAATTGGTTGAACAGGGTGGTCTTGCCGCAGTTCTGGTTTCCGGCCAGCGCAAAGGACAACAGCTCTCCTTCCGGCAGCGGATGCTCCTCTGCCTTATTGTGGTACTTTCCGCCCTCTCCAAAGCCGGGATGCGGAATTGCTTTCGCATCCGGCTGCTCTTTTTCTTTTACAGCGTCCCGCATCTCATCAATGGCAATCCGTCCGGCATCGGCGAGGCGGAGTGTCAGTTCATAGCTGTGAATCCGCACTTCCACAGGGTCTCCCATCGGTGCATACTTTACCATCGTCACTTCCGCCCCCGGAATGATTCCCATATCGAGGAAGTGCTGCCGCAGCGCGCCCTCTCCTCCTACCGTGCGGATGGTCGCTGTTTTGCCGATCGGCAGTTCTTTCAGTGTCATATATTTCACTCCTTATTGATTCTCATTATCAATAGTAAGTATATGACACGATTCGACTGCGGTCAAGCAATTGTCATTATTTCTCTTTTTGTTTTTCTTCGAGCTTCTTCTGTACACTCGGAAACAACTCCAGATCCGTGTGTGGGATTGCCTGGGCCGCTTTCATCATAGAGATGAAAGCGGCGACCTGGCCGAACTGGATGTAGACCATCTCGTCCAGAATGCGGTCAATATCGTCGATGCAGGTCCGATCCAGCAGGATTTTTTCTGCTCCCGCAAGCGACGTATTTCCGGCGCAGATCAGGCGGCTGCGGTCCATATCCGGGTACATGCCGATCGTGATGGCGGATTCCTTTGAAACGTGCTTTCCAAATGCACCAGCCGCGTAAAACCGGTCAATTTCTTCCATGGAAATGCCGGATTCACGCATCATGTACTCAACCATCGTGTAGGCCGCTGACTTTGTACGAAGGAATTCGGCGATATCACTCTGATAGAAGCACAGCCCTTCACTATATTCAACGCACCACTCTCCCGTCTCCGGGTCTTCCTTGATCTTTTCAGACCGCTCCGGCTGCAGGGTGCCGAACAGGTTGATCCATCCATTTAGGAATAATTCCGCGAGCAGATCGATAATGCCGGAACCGCAGATGCCCTTTGGCTTACCCTCTCCGATTACATGGCACTGGATTTTCCCGTCTTCTATTTTTACCGTATCAACAGCGCCTTCTGCCGCTCGCATGCCGGTTTTGACCACGCCGCCCTCGAGCGCCGGACCGGCAGCGCCTGCGCCGCAGAGCAGAAATTCCCGGTTTCCGACGACAAGCTCGCCGTTCGTTCCGATATCAAAAAAGACGCTGATCGTTTCTTTTTTATAGAGTTCCGTTGCGATCATGCCGCTTAATATATCACCGCCCAGGTAATTGGATTTTCCCGGCACGCAGTAGACACATCCCTTCATGGGAAATCCCATCTCTTTCGCCGGAAGGAATCCGACGCGGTCCGCGCGCACGGCGTACGGGGATGAAAAGACGCAGAACGGATCCAGTCCCAGCAGGAAATGGATCATCGTTGTGTTGCCGGATACGACCATTGAGAGAACATCCGATGGCGCAATTCCTGTCTTTTGGCGAAGTTTTTCAAAGAGCAGTGTAAATGTCTCCATCGTACACGCACGGATGTCCTGCAGTACCTCCGGTTTATCCTTACAGGCAAAGATTCTCGTCAGAATATCGGTTCCATAGGCAGTCTGGCGGTTGTATTCGCTCTCCTCGGCAAGCACGGTACCGTCGCTGCAGTTTACCAGGCGCACAACGACGGTCGTACTTCCAAGATCAGCGGCATAACCGTAATGCTCTGCTGCTGTATCGCCCGCTTCCAGATCAACCGCCTGCCAGATGCTTCCATTCCATGCGAGGGAAACCGTTATGTTATAGTCTGCCTCATCGCAGATGGGATACAGTTTCTGCAGCGCTGGAAGGGTAAATGATGCGGTGATTCCTTTCTCTTTTAATGCATCCAGTATCCGCATCTGGCTGGAGCGGGCGTCCTCCTCCGTCGGCGGGACCAACTCCAGATACTGTTTCTGTGTTATTCCTCTATTCATTATTACTTCCTCATTTCCTGATCATTTTTCTGTTTCTTATTGTAGCACTTTTCTCTTTTCCAGAGAACTTATTTTTTTCACATTTTTACTACATTTCCATCACAGATTCCCATTATACTGCAAAGCATAGAAACAAAAAAAGGAAGCAAACAAAACCGGAAGCCGGTTCCGGAACACAGTTTAAAATACAGATACCAGAAAGGAAGTATTTATTATGATGGACTACAGAAACAACTACAATAACGAAAACGAAACCAATAATGAGAACATGATGGCAGCAGAGCAGAACAGCTTCAACGGAAAGAAACCTTCTTCCAAAAATAAAAAAGCTGCTAAGCTTGCAAAGAAAATCGGAGCCATCGCCTTAAGCGCAGTTCTGTTCGGCGGTGTTGCCGGCGGTACCTTCCAGGCAGTCAACCACTTTGCCGGAAGCACGACAGCCACTGCAACAACAACCACTGCACAGCAGACGACTTCCAACAGCAGCCTCTTAAAAGCCGCTGCCACATCCTCAAGCTCCACTTCCACCGGAACGATGGATGTTTCCACGATTGCGAAAAACGCAATGCCGTCGATCGTCTCCATCACAAACCAGTCCGTACAGGAAGTACAGAACTACTTCAGCATGTTCGGTTACGGTGCCCAGACTCCGCAGACCGAGGAGACCACAAGCTGCGGTTCCGGTATCATCATCGGAAAGAATGACACCGAGCTTCTGATCGTCACCAATAACCATGTAGTAGAAGATGCCGATACTCTTTCTGTCAGTTTTGTAAACAATCAGGTCTGCAAGGCAAATATCAAAGGTACCGATGCCGATAACGATCTTGCCGTCATCGCCGTTCCGCTCTCCGAGATCCCGGATGACACGATGAGCAGCATCGCTGTTGCCACGATGGGCGATTCTGATTCCGTTGAGGTCGGCGAGCAGGTCGTTGCGATCGGCAACGCACTCGGCTACGGCCAGTCCGTTACGACCGGTATCATCAGTGCTGCAAACCGTGTGATCGACAGCGATTCCTCTTCTGACGGAAGCTCCGATGGAACAACGGCAGATACTTCTTCCACCGATACAACCGGAAAGACCTACTTACAGACCGATGCAGCCATCAACCCTGGCAACAGCGGCGGCGCTCTTCTGAACATGAACGGAGAGGTCATCGGTATCAACTCCGCAAAACTTGCTTCTACAGAGGTAGAGGGCATGGGCTATGCAATCCCGATCTCCCGTGTTTCCGATATTATTGAAAATCTGATGAATGAGCAGACCAGAACAAAGGTTGCCGCAGAAGATCAGGGAACGATCGGCATCAAATGCCTCGATGTCAGCAGCCAGATCCAGCAGGCATACAATATGCCGGCCGGCATCTATATCTCCGAAGTAACCTCCGGCGGTGCCGCTGAAAATGCAGGTCTGAAATCCGGATACGTTCTGACCAGCTTTGACGGACATTCCATCACCTCTACCAGCGAGCTGAAATCCCTGCTGCAGTATTACTCTGCCGGCGAAACCGTCGAGGTGGAAGTACAGGTTCCAGACAACGGATCCTATGAGACAAAGACCTTCTCCCTGACCCTCGGAACGAGCACCAGCTCTTCAGATGATCAGCAGAGCGATTCCCAGCAGAATGCGGGTTCATCCCGCTCTGCAGAGGGAGGAAATACCCTGACCTCCGCTACTCCTTCGATCTGACTGCCCGCTCTCCCGTGAAAGAAATCCATAAATAAAAAACATCATAAGCATGAAAGAAAGGCCTCGAAACATAACTCCAATGTTTCGGGGCCTTTCTCCTATTCTCTTAATCCATTTCTTATTTTTCTGCTCCTGCAACTGCCTCGCGGGCTGCTTTCTCTTCCGGATCTTCATCCAGAATGGAGAATGCAATATTGGTTGCATGGTCCGCGACACGCTCGAGTCCGGATACAAGATCGGAGAAGATCATGCCGGCTTCCGGCGTACATTCGTTGCGGGTCAGACGCTCTACATGCTTCTGCTGCAGATCCCGCTCCTCCTGATCAATGGAATTTTCAATATCAATGATCTCCTGCAGGTGCTGCAGATCATTCTTTGCAAACATTTCGATCGACTCATCGAGAATTTTTAATACCATATCCAGCATCTCGGAAAGATCCAGTTCGCCCTGTTTGCTGAAGGTCACATTGTCATTCGTCATCTGCACAGCAGAATCTGCGACATTCTCGGCATGATCACCAATCCGCTCGATATCATTGACCACATGGAACAGCGCACCGATGCGCATAACGTCTGATGTCGGCAGCGATGCCTGATTTAAGTGAACCAGATAGTTCGTAATCTCTTTGTTCAGGAAATTAATATTTTCCTCGACACGGTAGACCTCGTCGATTTCTTTCTGATCGCGGGTCACCAGCGTATTCATCGCGCGAATCAGGTTGGTCTCTGCCATCTGTGCCATACGCTCCATCTCACGGACAACCTGCAGAACTGCAGTCGTCGGGGACATCGCATGTTTCGAGCTGATGTAGGCAAGCTCGAACTTTTTGTCTTCCTCGTCATTTCCGCGGATGATAAAGTACGTTGCCTTCACCAGAAGCGGGGTAAACGGCAGCATCAGGAGTACCTGGCATACTTTGATGATCGAGTTTGCATTTGCGATCATACGGCCTGCTTCGTTTCCGGAAATACCCATAAAGAAGTCAACTACCTGATTTCCAAACAGCAGGAAAATAATGGAGCAGACAATCGTTCCGGAGATGTTGAACAACAGGTGGACACATGCCGCACGTTTTGCATCTTTTTTGCAGCCGAAGCTGGCAAGAATAGCGGACATCGTACATCCGATGTTGCATCCAAGCATCATAAACAGACAGATCGGAAGTCCCATCAAGCCCTCTCTTGCAAGAAGCATGATGATTCCGACCGTTGCAGAGTTACTCTGCAGAATCGCGGTAGCCACCCAGCCGACTAAGAACGCAAGAAACGGATTCGTCAGGGATCCGAGGGCGTTGACGACTGCCGGGATCTCTTTTGCTTCGTTCAGGGCTCCTGAGATACCGGAGATACCCATAAACAGAATACCAAATCCCAAGATAACCTCGCCGAGACGGCTGATCGTCAGATTGTTCTTTACGAACATAACCATCAGAACACCGATGATGACAAACAGCGGCGCGATATCCGCAAGGTCAAACGCAATCAGCTGTCCGGTAACTGTCGTACCGATGTTTGCTCCGAGGATAATTCCAGGAGCCTGTGCCAGTTTCATCAGACCGGAGTTTACGAAGCTGACCACCATAACGGTTGTAGCGTTGGAGGACTGAATCAGCGCGGTAAAGAAAATACCGACCAGAAGACCGATCACACGGTTCTTCGTAAATACCTCCAGAATGCTTCTCATCTTGGATCCGGCAACCTTCTGCAGTCCTTCACTCATCAGCTTCATTCCATATAAGAAGAAGCCCAGACCGCCCATCAAAGACACTATTACACTCATATTCTTTTTTCTTCCTTGTCTTTTTCTGATGTCTTTTCAAAATCCCTGTCAAAGTATTTTCGTGTTTTGGTCTCAATATTTTACATTTACTTAACGCAGATTTTACAAGACACCTTTTTTATCATAAAAGAAATCATGACATTTGTCTATAGAAAAATTAAAAATTTCGACAAGAAATTTTCAGATTCTTTTCGTTTCTTTCTTGCATTCTACTTGATAATATTGTAACATTTAGGATGTTTCCATATTATGAGGCGACATTTCCGCCTACAAAATTCAAAAGGAGAGAAAACTATGGAAAAGTTTAGCAAGCTGATGGAAAACACATTCAAGCTGCGGGAAAATGGAACAACGGTCAAAACCGAGATCATCGCCGGTGTCACCACGTTCATGACGATGGCGTACATTCTTGCCGTCAACCCGAACATCCTTTCCTCCACCGGCATGGACCACGGCGCTGTCTTTACCGCAACGGCTCTGGCAGCCTTCCTTGGCACCCTGCTCATGGCACTTTTCGCCAATTATCCATTCGCTCTGGCACCAGGAATGGGCCTCAACGCCTATTTCGCCTACACCGTTGTTCTCGGCTACGGATATAGCTGGCAGGCAGCCCTGACCGCCGTTTTTGCAGAAGGTATCATCTTTATTGTACTTTCTCTGACCAACGTCCGTGAGGCGATCTTCAACTCCATTCCAGTCAGCCTGAAATCTGCAGTCAGCGTCGGCATCGGTCTGTTCATCGCATTCATCGGACTTCAGAATGCAAAAATTGTACTGCCGAACTCTTCAACCGTGGCAGGTCTCTATTCCCTGTCTTCCTACAATGCCAACCTGCAGTCTGCAGCCACATTAAACGGAACAGAGTATGTGGCAGGAACGTTTAACGATGTCGGAATCACCGTTCTGCTCGCAGTCATCGGTGTTATCCTCACCGCCGTTCTTGTCGTACGCAATGTAAAAGGAAACATCCTCTGGGGAATTCTTGCAACCTGGATCCTCGGCATGATCTGCCAGGCATGCGGTCTCTACGTTCCGAACCCGGCAAACGGCTTCTACAGCCTGTTCCCGGATTTTTCCAACGGACTTTCCATTCCAAGCCTTGCCCCGATTTTCGGAAAACTGGATTTCTCCATTCTGAAAACAGGCGAGTTCTTCGTGATCATGTTTGCATTCCTGTTTGTCGATATGTTTGATACCATCGGAACTCTGATCGGTGTATCTTCCAAGGCAAACATGCTCGACAAAAGCGGAAAACTTCCGCGCATCAAGGGCGCGCTGATGGCAGATGCTGTTGCTACCTGCGCAGGTGCTGTTCTTGGTACTTCTACCACAACGACTTTCGTTGAGAGTGCTTCCGGCGTTTCCGAAGGCGGCCGTACCGGTCTTACCGCTGTTACCACTGCAATCCTCTTCGGCCTCGCTCTGTTCCTCTCCCCGATCTTCCTTGCCATCCCGTCCTTTGCAACGGCTCCGGCACTGATCGTGGTAGGCTTCTACATGCTGACCAACGTAGTCAACATTGATTTCAGCGATCTTTCCGAGGCGATTCCGTGCTACATCTGCATCGGAGCTATGCCGTTCTTCTACAGCATTTCCGAAGGTATTGCCATGGGAGTTATCTCCTACGTTGCAATCCAGATCCTGAGCGGAAAAGCAAAAGAAAAAAAGATCAGCGTGATCATGTACATCCTGGCTGTTCTGTTTATCTTAAAATACCTTCTTCTGTAATGGCTTTTAACGATACAGAACCGCATAAAAAGGCTCCTGTCCCACAGATTTTATTCTGTGAAACAGGAGCTCTTTTTATGCTCTGAATCAAAAATTTCTATTCTGCCAGGGTCCGGTAAAAGCAGGTGCGGTTTCCGGTGTGGCACGCTGCGCCGACCTGTTCTACTTTGGCAAGGATTGTATCGTTGTCGCAGTCGATCAGAAGCTGTTTTACATACTGCACATGGCCGGAGCTCAGTCCCTTTATCCAGAGCTCATTGCGGCTTCTGCTCCAGTACGTCATTTTTCCAAGGCGCAGTGTCGTCTCAAACGCTTCTTCATTCATGTAGGCGAGCATCAGCACTTCGTCATTTTCCGCATCCTGTACAACAACCGGAACCATGCCGTCGCTGTTTGTCTTAAAATCCGCCCAGGTAAAATCACATTTTAATGCTTGTTTCATCTCTTGTTCTCCTCTTTTTCTGCTCTTACAGGCTGCCCTTGGTCGAGAGCACGCCGGCAATTCTCGGATCGAAGGAAGTTGCCTCATCGAGTGCCTTCGCAAATGCTTTGAACATCGCCTCGATGATGTGGTGGTTATTTCCGCCGTCAAGCACTTTGATATGCAGATTCATCTGCGCCGCATAGGAAACGGCGTAGAAGAATTCTTTTACCATCTCGGTCTCCATCTCTCCTACTTTCTCCCGCGTAAATTCTGCCTGGAAAGAGAGATACGGTCTGCCGCAGAGGTCAACGGCCGAGAGCACCAGTGTCTCGTCCATCGGAAGGATTCTGTCGCCGTAGCGGCGGATGCCCTGTTTGTCGCCGACTGCCTCGCGGATTGCAGTTCCGAGCACGATACCGGTGTCCTCGATCGTGTGGTGGCCGTCTACATCAAGATCTCCGTCTACAGAAACGGAAAGGTCGAAAAGACCGTGGCGGGCAAAGCCGTCGAGCATATGGTCAAAAAAGCCGATGCCGGTGTGGATGTCGCTCTTTCCCGTTCCATCCAGATTTAATGTCATGCGGATCTTTGTTTCTTTTGTCACGCGTTCTACGCTGGCTGTTCTGTTCTCCACTTACTCTTCCCCCTCAAAACGGACGGCAATCGAATTGGCGTGTGCCGTCAAGCTCTCTGATTTTGCAAAGCTCTCGATATCCTCGTGGATCTCGGAAAGGGCTTCTCTGGAATAATAGATGATGCTGGATTTCTTCACGAAATCGTCTACGGACAGCGGGGAGAAGAATTTTGCGGTTCCGTTCGTCGGCAGGATATGGTTCGGGCCGGCAAAATAGTCACCGAGAGGCTCGCTGGAGTTCTCGCCGAGGAAAATAGCACCGGCGTTATGTACCTTCATCATATCCTCAAACGGGTTCTTCGTCACGATCTCGAGGTGCTCCGGTGCGATGGCATCTACGGTGTCGATCGCTTCCTGATGCGAATCGGTGACAAGGATGTAGCCGAAGTTGTCCAGTGATTTGGAGATGATGTCGCTTCTGGAGAGGACTTTTAAGAAACCGTCTACCTCTTCACTTACCTTCTCTGCCAGTTCCTGGGAGGTGGTAATGAGGATCGCACTTGCAAGCTCATCATGCTCAGCCTGGCTTAAGAGATCGGCTGCCACGAACCGCGGATTTGCAGTCTCATCAGCAAGGACAAGAATCTCACTTGGGCCTGCGATGGAGTCGATGCTGACATTTCCGTATACGGCTTTCTTTGCAAGGGCAACGTAGATGTTTCCAGGTCCTACGATTTTATCGACTTTCGGAATGCTCTCGGTTCCGTAAGCAAAGGCTGCAATTGCCTGTGCACCGCCGATTTTAAAGACGCGGTCCGCACCGGCTTCTTTTGCTGCCGCAAGGACAACCGGGTTGACTTTTCCGTCTCTGCCGCACGGCGTTGTCATGCAGATTTCTTTGACTCCTGCCACTTTTGCCGGAAGAATGTTCATCAGAACGGAGGACGGATACGCTGCCTTTCCTCCCGGAACGTATACACCGACACGGTTCAGGGCGGTCAGCTTCTGGCCAAGCATCGTTCCGTTCTCGGTGGAGGTGAACCAGCTGTTCTGTTTCTGTTTTTCGTGGAACTCACGGATATTTTTCATGGATCTGCGGATGACACCGATCAGCTCTGGATCTACGATGTTGTACGCTTCATCAATCTCTTCCTGTGTTACTTCTACGGTAGAAGCATCGAGTACCGCGTGGTCGAATTTCTCGGTATATTCGAAAACAGCTGCGTCTTTTCTTGTTTTTACATTCTCAATGATCTCCTGCACGGAAGCCTCGTACGTTCCGTACTGTGTCGGGCTTCGTTTCAGCATATTCTCCAGAATATTTTCTGTGGTCTCTTTTGTCAGTTTTACGATTCTCATACCAGTGCTCCTTTCAGATCCTGAATTAATTTGGTAATTCTCTCATTTTCCATCCGCATGCTCACCTGGTTGACAACCATACGCGCAGACAGCGGGCAGACCTCCTCGAGAACGGTCAGGCCGTTTTCCCGTAAAGTGCTTCCTGTCTCTACAATATCCACAATCACTTCGGAAAGTCCGACAATCGGTGCCAGCTCGATCGAGCCGTTCAGCTTGATCATCTCAACGGTCTGGTGCTTGCGGTTGTAGAAGTAATCCTTGGCAATGTTTGGGTACTTCGTTGCCACACGGATCTGCTGGTTGTGCTGCAGCAGCTCACGCGCGGATTCCGGTCCGCAGACACACATGCGGCACTTGCCGTAGCCAAGGTCCAATACCTCGTAGAGGCGTCTTCCTTCCTCCAGAATCGTGTCCTTTCCGACGATTCCGATATCCGCTGCGCCGTACTCCACATAGGTCGGCACATCCGGACCTTTGGCGAGGAAGAAACGGAGCTTATGCTCTTCGTCCGTGAAAATCAGCTTTCTCGTATCTTTATTTTTCATTTCATCGCAGGTGATGCCGACTTTTTCCAGCAGCTCCAGCGTCTGGTACGCCAGGCGTCCTTTTGTCAGTGCAATGGTCAAATATCTCATCTTTTTCGTACCCTTCCTCTCCTACAGCTCCACCGGCTGTACTTCTCCTGTCGACAAATTGATGGCAAGCACCGAATCGCTCTTCTGAATATAGACAATGCCGCCGAACTGGTTCTTTCTGCCGTATTCTTCATAATCTGCAAGAACCTTGTCCCTTGCAAAGCAGACCAGCGCGACATCCATGCCTTTGCTTCTGTGCTCGTTGGCAAGTTTTACGGCCAGCGGCTGAAGGAAATCCGGGTAGAGCAGCATCGTTTTCGTATTGACAATCGGAAGAGAAATTTTCTGGCGCTCCAGTGCATTCATCAGAGATTCCATGACAGTACAGAATCCGATCGCCGGCGCCTTCTTTCCGAAGTGCTGCAGCAGTGCATCGTAGCGGCCGCCTTTTACGATCGGCTCGCCGGTGCCGTAGGTGTAGGCCTGGAAAATAATACCGGTGTAGTAATGGAATTTGCTTAAAAGACCGAGATCGAAGAAGACGTATTTTTCATAGCCGTAATCTTTAACGATCTCATAGATCGTAGCCAGACGATCGAGTGCCTCTCTTGCCGCCGGATTTCTTGTAAGGCCTTTTGCCTTTTCGAGAATCTCTGCATTTCCGAACAGCTGCGGAACATCACGGAGTGCTTCAAACAGATCACTTCGAAGGTTCTGTTTTGCCAGCAGCTCCTCGGCGCCAAAATGATTTTTAATGGAAATCAGTTCTTTTAATTCGTTCAGAACATCCTCGGAGAGAGCAGCTTCCTCGGCGAGCGCCTGGAAGAAACCTACGTGGCCGATGCTGATCTGGAAATCGGTAAGACCGGCATCCAGCATAACTTTTACGGTCATCGCAATGATCTCTGCGTCTGCCATTGCGGAATCATCGTTTAAGAGCTCGACGCCCATCTGGGTGGACTCTTTTAAGCGGCCCTGATAGCTGCTGCTGTTGACGAAGCTGCTTCCTCTGTAGCAAAGGCGGATCGGCATCGTCTCTTCCATGAAATACATGGAGGCTGCACGTGCAATCGACGGGGTAAAGTCCGGACGGAGCACAAGGGTGTTGCCGTCGCGGTCAAAGAATTTGTAGAGCTCGCGGGACGGTGTTGTTCCCACTTCTCTTCCGAATACATCAAAAAACTCGAACGTCGGTGTTTCAATATCCTGATATCCAAACGCATGAAATACCTGCTCAATCTGATTCTCCAGGTATAATTTTTTCGTACATTCCTGATTGTAGACATCCCGGACGCCTTCCGGTGTATGAATTAATCGATCCATGTTTTGTTGTCCTCACTTTTTCGCTTTAGTTCGCTACCATATTACCATATTAAATTTAAAACTATGGTTAGTATATCGGAAAACATTTTCCCTGTCAACCCAAAATTTTAATCCGCTTTCGAATCCCGTATCTCCAGATCCTTCTGGATTCCGTTCAGGTACGGGACGAGAACGCTGCTTCCCGTTCTGGGAAGGAAGAATGACGTTTCAAGCTCGGTGTAGGAAAAATGCTTCTTTCCGCCGTTCTGTCCGCGGTCCCAGAAGGTTTTCATCGTCTCATACCGCAGGTAATAATATTCGTCCCGCGCCGTAAAATACAGCAGCAGGAAGGAAATCCCCCCCTGCTGCTCGAAATCTTTCATAAACGTGACCTGGTGCTCGTGGATGTTTGCGAGCGGAAAGGAATCCGTTTTGCACTCTTTGGCATCGAAGCAGACGGGAATGCCCTGTACAGCGCCGATATAATCAACGGTACTCTTCTTTTCAAAATAAGCCAGCGTGATGTGTCTGCTCTCCTTATCTATTTTGATCGGGGTGATCGGCGTCGGCACCTTCTGGATCAGTGCCAGATGCTTGTCACGGTACTGCTCGTTTGTGCGGTTGATCATTTCCTCCAGCGTTGATCCGCGGAGTCCCCTCGATGTCCATGCCATAATTCCTGTCCTCGTCTTCGTTCTGTTCTTATTCAATCATAGAAATTTTGTTCAGCGGCCAGTAGCGCAGAAAGGCCTTGCCGATGATCTTGTCTTTCTCTACGTACGGATTCAGCCAGTAGCGGGAATCCTTTGATACGTTCCGGTTGTCGCCGAGCATAAAGTAGCAGCCCTCCGGCACCTCATACGGTCCGAAATCGCCGACCGGTGTTTCCGGGCAGAAATCATCGCGCAGCGACTCGGTGGAATCGTTGATATACACCTTTCCGTCGCGGATCGTAACCGTCTCTCCCGGCAGTCCGATGACACGCTTGATAAACTTCTGCTTCTCGTCGTCCGGATAATAGAAAATAACGATGTCATACCGCTGCGGATCGCTCTTTACATAAGAAAGGCGGTTACCGAAGATCTGGTCTCCGGTCATAATCGTGTTTTCCATGGAAGGAGATGGGATTCTTGCGTTGATGACAATTACCTGCTCCACAAAAACGACGACTGCCACGACAATGGCGATCATTTTTACATATTCCCAGATTTCCCGTCCGATGCTCGTCTCCTCCGTTTTTCTTGGTTTTGTTTCTTTCTTTTCGTTGTCTTTTCGGCTCATAATCCTTCTCCCGTTAAATGTTCTCCCTGTAAAATCCGGCGCACGGATGATGGCAGGGGCGCTGTAAAGGTTTTTCCGGACAGATCCGATAAGGTGCCCGTAAGCTCTGGAAATACCGCCTTCCACGAATGGAGAAGTTGGTATTTCAGTCCGTATTTTTCCCGGAAGCGGCGGTTAAACTCCGCATCCCCGTATTTCGTATCTCCCGCAAGCGGATGACCGATGCTCGTGAGATGGCTGCGGATCTGATGGCTCTTTCCGGTCACCAGCTCAACCTCCAGCAGCGTACAGCCTCTTCCGGCACAGAGCGGCCGGTATGCGGTTTCTATGTAAACAGCATCTCCCTGCTGCTCTCTCTGAATCGAAACACGGTTTGTCCTCTCATTTTTTGTGAGGTATCCGCGGATCCGCTCTGTCTCTGTCACGGTTCCTTTTACAACCGTCAGATAGTATTTTCCAACAGCCCGCTCTGCGATCAGTTCTGAAAGCTGCTGCGTCGCCGCAACGGTTTTTCCGGCAAGAATCAGACCGCTGGTGTTCCGGTCCAGACGATTGCAGAGTCCGGCGCGGAACATGGTCTCCTCCCCGGCATTTTTTTCCGAAAGATAGGCGCCGAGCGCTTCGGTAAGGCTCACATCCGTCTCTTTCGCCTTCTGTGAGAGGACACCTGCCGGCTTGTTCAGGAAAATTACTTTTTCGTCTTCATAGACGATATCCAGCTTCGGATACTTTACCTGTTTTCCAGCCGCCGGTTTTTCCGGTGTTTTCCGAAATTTTTCGATGGTCTCTTCCGCCAGATACAGCCGGATCGTATCGCCTGTTTTCAGCTTTTCACTGCCGTCCGCCTTTTTCTGGTTCAGCACAATGTTTTTCTTTCGCAGCATTTTATAGAAGAAGCTCTTTGGCGCCTCCTCCATATATTTGGACAGATATTTGATGAGCTGCTGCGCGCAGTCTTTTTCTGTCACGGTCAGTTCTCTCATAGCAATGGTCTCCTACAGTGCCAGCGCCAGCATCGTGTGTTTCACCAGTTCCGTGCGGGACAGATCCGGGTACCGCTCATCCGGTTTGAAGTTTTCACTGGCGCTCTTTTCCAGCTCATCGTAGTTGCGGTTCAGGGAATCGAGGCGCTCCAGAAACGCTTTTTCCCGCTCAAAAATCTTCACATGGCATTTGTAGCCGTTGGCACGGATGATCTTGTTCAGATACGTAGTGCAGTCCTCGATCTGTTTCTGGTCTTTGGCACGCGAGGTGTAGCAGGCGATCTCCTCACCGCAGAACGCCGCTGCTTCGATCATCAGACTCGATTTTTCCTGTGTGATATACATTTCATATCCCATCAGCAGTTTTCCTTTTTTTGCCTCAATGGCATCGTACACTGCTTTGTCCACTGGCTTTTGCATAACCATCATGATAAAACCGACGGCGGCGCGGCAGCCCGGCAGACAGCCTACTACGGCGACAACCGTAAAAATGTTGCTCTTGTTTCCGTCTGCAAGCACAAGTCCGACAATAAAAACGATGGCCGGAAGGACGAACAGTCCCAGTGTCACAAGCAGTCTTTTTTTCTTTTCCCGGCGGATATAGCCGTAATCCCCTTTTCTGATCTTCATTCTTCTGTCATTTCCCTTCTTCGATAAGATCCCCGCTCATCTTCTGCGTGTTTATTTCTTTTTGTGCACGTTGCGGAGCGTCTTTTTCGGCCGTCCGCCTGTTTTGGCTTTTCCCTGTCCGGAACGGTCATTCGCCGTCTTCTGGCCAAAGCCTTTTCCGTTGGACCCTTTTCCTCTTGACGGTTTTCCTGCCTCCCCGGCCATCTTTCTCGGCCGTACGAGACATTTCGGTCCGAATCCGATCAGATCCTCCCGGTGTGTCCGGCGCAGTGCCTCGCAGACGAGCTCATAGTTCTCCGGATTCCGGTACTGAATCAGCGCACGCTGCATCGCCTTCTCATGCGGCGATTTCGGCACGTAAACCGGATCCATCGTCCGCGGGTCAAGACCGGTATAGTACATACAGGTGGAAAGTGTGGAAGGCGTCGGATAGAAGTCCTGTGCCTGCTCCGGGATAAATCCCATATCGCGGATGTACTCGGCAAGCTCCACCGCATCCTCCAAGTCACACCCCGGATGGGACGACATAAAATACGGAAGTGCGTACTGCTGCTTCCCCGTCTTTTTGTTGCACGCATCGAAGCGGCGGATAAATTCCTGATATACTTCGTGGCGCGGTTTTCCCATATAGGAAAGCACACGGTTCGAAACGTGCTCCGGCGCAACGCGGAGCTGACCGCTGACGTGATCCTTTACCAGCTCGGAAAGGAACGTCTGGTCTTTATCGGCCAGGACATAGTCAAAACGGATGCCGGAGCGGATAAAGACTTTCTTCACGCCCGGAATGTCTTTTAATTCCCGCAGCAGCTTCACATAATCTCTGTGATCTGCCACCATATTTTTACACGGCTCCGGGAAGAGACAGTTCCGGTTCGGGCAGGCGCCTTTGGTGAGCTGCTTTTTGCATGCCGGACCGCGGAAATCCGCCGTCGGGCCGCCGACATCGTGAATATAGCCTTTAAATTCTTTTTCCTGAACCATCTGCCGCGCTTCCGCCAGAATGGATTCGTGGCTTCTTGTCTGCACAACGCGTCCCTCGTGGAACGTCAGCGCGCAGAAACTGCAGGACCCAAAGCAGCCGCGGTTGCTCGTCAGACTGTATTTGATTTCCCCAAGCGCCGGCACACCGCCGTCTTTTTCATAGCTTGGGTGATAGGCGCGCATGTATGGAAGCGCATAGACATCATCCATCTCCTGCTCTGTCAAAGGACGGGAAGGCGGATTCTGTACAATGTAGCCCTGGCCCTCATACGGCTCTGCCATCGGCTTCGCATTGATGGCATCGGTATTTTTATACTGAATCGCAAAGCTCTCCGCATACGTCCGCTTGCTCTCCCGCACCTCCTCGAATGACGGCAGCACCACCGGGTCAATCAGGTGATCCAGCGTTTTGCTCCGATAAACGGTTCCCGGAATAAAGGTGATATCATGAACGTCAATGCCAGCCGCAAGTGCATCTGCAATCGCTACGATCGAAAGTTCTCCCATTCCGTACGAAATCAGATCCGCACCGGAATCGAGAAGGACGGAGCGGCGCACCTGGTCAGACCAGTAATCGTAATGCGAAAGGCGCCGGAGCGATGCCTCGATGCCGCCGAGGATCATCGGTGTATGTTTATACGTTCTCCGGATCAGATTGCCGTACACGGTAACCGCGCGGTCCGGCCGTTTTCCCATGACACCGCCCGGCGTAAAGGCATCTGTTTTTCGGTGCTTTTTCGCCACGGTATAATGGTTGACCATGGAATCCATATTTCCGGAAGAGACAAGAAAGCCAAGACGCGGTTCACCGAAAATCGAAATGCTGTTCTCGTCCTTCCAGTCCGGCTGTGAGATGATGCCGACGGAATAGCCGTTCGCCTCGAGCACACGGCTGATGATTGCCGGGCCAAACGAGGAATGGTCCACGTAGGCATCTCCGATGACATAGACAAAGTCAAACTGTTCGATTCCCCGTTCCTTCATCTCTTCTCTTGTAATTGGTAAAAAAGGCATGCTTTACTTTCCTTTCTGTGTTTCGGCGTCCGCTATGCCAAGCGCCGCTTTTTCTTCCTGCGTCAGGAGACGGGCACTGCCCTTTGGCAGCGCCGGATCAAGTTCCAGGCTCCCCATCGACAGCCGTTTCAAATAGACGACCGTTTTTCCGACCTTCTCAAACATGCGCTTGATCTGGTGGAAGCGGCCCTCACAGATGGTAATGCGGATCCGGCTTTCAAAAATGCCAGGCTCTTTTTCTGTCGTTTCCAGAATGGTAAGCTCGGCCGGAAGTGTCGGTTTGTCGTCCCCAATGTCGAGCCCTTCGGCAAATGCCTGCCGATCTTCTTCTGTCACTTTTCCGTCAATCACGGCCTCATACACTTTCGAGACATGCGATTTCGGAGAGAGCAGCCGGTGGGAAAGGGCTCCGTCGTTCGTAATCAGCAGCAGCCCTTCGGTGTCCTTGTCGAGCCGTCCGACCGGAAAGAGGTCTTTTCTTGCCGCATCACTTAAAAGATCGAGTACGGTCCGGTCACGGCGGTCCTCCGTCGCAGAGACGACACCCGCCGGTTTGTGGAGCATCCAGTATTCCATTTTCACATAGGAAATGCTGTTTCCGTCCACAGTCACCTGCGCTTCATCCGGGTCGACTTTCAGTTCCGGGGCTTTTGCCGTAATTCCGTCTACGGCCACCCGTCCCTTCCGGATCAGGGCCTTTACTTCCTGGCGTGTTCCCACACCCATGTCCGCCAGATATTTATCGAGTCGTAATTTACTCATACCATCCGCCATCCTGCATAATATTTATTCTTTAACGTTCCGTTGTTTATTTTTCCCCAGCCAAGTGGGAAATCATCCAGGCACACAAGCACCCAGCCCTTTTTCCCCTGACACTCTTCTTCGGAAAACGAGAGTGTCTCACCCTTTAAGTAGCGCATGACACGGTCATCTCCCTTGGGAATGGTCAAACACGAAACGTATTCTTCTTTTTTCAGATACGCCGCCAGCGCCTGGGACGGCTCGAAGCGGTTTTTCTTTACGGTGCCAAGCGAAAGTCCGGTCCGCAGATAGCGCAGACCCTTTGCCGCACAGACACCTTCCGGCAGAAAATAGAGCTGGTCTTTCACAAGGGCAAACGAACCATTCTTCCAGTTCATGCGCACGCCAGCAAGAAACTCTTCCGCCTCTTTCGGCAGCTTCTTTGTCGTTTCCAAAAGTCGGGACGGCTGCCGTTTCCGGCTCTCTCCCTGCTTTTTCAGGAGCGCCACGAAATGGCCTTCTCCCTCCATCCGCTGCGGGAAAATATGAACGCACCGGGAAAGATCGCGGCCATTCACGGATACTCCCGGCGCAAACCCTTCGTAACCCGGGGTAATTTCCTGCACTTCCATATCCGGATGCGCATCCAGCAGCCCTGCGATGACCTCTTCGTTCTCCTTTACAGAAAACGTACAGGTAGAGTACAGCAGCTCTCCGCCCTCTGCAAGCATCTGATACGCCTGCTCGATCAGTTTTTTCTGGATCGGCACATAATGCTCCGGCCCATTTTCACTGTAGTAGCGCAGCATTGAGCTCTCTTTTCGGAACATACCCTCCCCAGAGCACGGCGCGTCAAGAAGGATCTTGTCAAAAAAGGCCGGATACAAGGTTACTAATTTTTCCGGATCCTCGCTCGTCACGAGAAGACGTCCCACTCCCTGGATTTCCAGGTTGCGCAGCAGCGCCTTCGCCCGCGAATTGCTGATATCGTTTGCCAGCAGCATGCCGCCCTCACCGATCCGGCTTCCCAGCTCCGTTGCCTTTCCGCCCGGTGCCGCACAGAGATCGAGCACACGGTCATCCGGCTCAATTGGAAGGCGGGATGCCGGTGTCATCGCACTCGGCTCCTGCAGATAATACAGGCCCGCATAGTAATCGGCATCCTTTGCCGGATTGCAGCTCTCTTCATCGTAATAAAATCCATTGGGGATCCACGGAACCTTCTTAAGCGGAATATCGGTCCGCCTAAGAAACTCTTCTGTCGAAATTTTTCCGTTGTTTACCCGCAGTCCTCTATGTACCGCCTCGTCAAATGTCTTGCGGTATGCCTCATATTCTTCCTCACCGAGCAGCTGTTTCATCTCCTGCTCAAAGGCTTCCGGCAGTGTGATCATATCCGTTTATCCCCTTTTATTCTAAAGTTCGTCTGTAATTGCCTGTGCGCGGTATCCCTCTGCAATCAGATCCAGTTCTTTGTGGAACCGTTTTAACTCCTGCAGATCGTTCTGCGCATAGATGTGATAAAACTCATCCTGAATTTTTTCTACTTCGCGTTTGTTCGTCACCTTATAAAGATTCTCGATATTATTCAGGATATCCGTGATCAGATTCCGCTGCATCTGGGAGGAATTCTGTGCATCCATAATCTCACTCCGCACAGAGGACATCTCATTATCCAGCACAATGATCGCCTTTGCAGCTGCGCTTAAGCGCTCCCGGATGTGATCCGGAATATTTGCCTTATATTTGTACTGCAGCGAGTGCTCAATCGTCGCCCAGAAATCCATTGCCATCGTGCGGATCTGGATTTCCACCTGGATGCGCTTCGGGCCGTTCATCGTCTCCACGGTATAGTAAACAATGAGGTGATAGCTCCGGTAACCGCTGTCCTTCATGTGGCGGATGTAGTCTTTCTCGCTCTTAATCTCAATATCCGACCGCTTCTGGATCAGGTCGGCAACCTTTTCGATATCTTCAACGAACTGGCAGATGATGCGGATGCCCGCGATATCCTCCACCTGCTCCTCCATCTCTTCGGGCGCAATGCCCTTTCTCTGCATTTTTTCCAGAATACTGGAAACACTCTTCACACGGCCGCTCACACTCTCGATCGGTGAGTACAGCCCTTTTCCGTGGTGCTCCTTGATCAGATGCCGGAATTTCACCTGTAATTCCTTGACAGCCAGCTCGTATGGTTCCAGAATCTCATGCCATAACAGTATATCCATGTCCCCTAATCTCCTTTTTTGCTCCTGCTTTCAGCCATTTTTCTTATCGGATGGTAAACGCTTTGGAAATTCAATCCCCACCCTGTTACTTTATGCCTGTCTTTTCTGTTTTATGACTGTTTTTCAGAAACTTTTTTGAAATAGACACGGGCATTTTTTTATGCCTGCCGTTTCGAAAGCTGCTCCAGAACGCGGCACAGGTACTGATACGTTCTCTCCACGGAGGAAATTGAAAGCCGCTCCTCGGTCGTGTGGATTGCTTTCATGTTCGGGCCGAAAGATACACAGTCAAGACCGGAAAGCTTTTCATAGAACAAACCGCATTCCAGTCCGGCATGAATCGCTTCCACTGCCGGTTTCTGTCCATACATGGCTTCATATTCCGCCACCATCAGATCGCGGAGGGCAGAATCCTCTTTATACTCCCATGCCGGGTACGCGCCCTCTACGTGGAACTCACCGCCCAGGAAACCGATCAGATACTCCAGCTTGTCGGAAAGGGCTTCTTTTGCACTTCCCACGGAGCTCCGCACACTCGCACACGCATGCAGGTGATCCGGCTCTAATTTCAGAATGCCGAGGTTCAGGGATGTTTCCACCAGTCCCGGGATCTGGCCGCTCATCTTCTGTACCCCGTTCGGAAGATTCATCAGGAAAAAGACGGTTTTCTGCAGGCTGACCGGATGAAGCGCCGGTGCAACGCCCTCGCCTGTTTTCTCTACCGTAACGGTAATACCGTCATCTGTTCCGCTGTACTCTCTGCGAAGATTTTCGATGAAGCGTGATGCTTCCTCTTTTAAGATCTCTTTCTCTCCGCCGTCGATGGCAAGAAGCATGCGGGTTGTCCGCGGAATAGCGTTGTCTTTTAAGCCGCCCTCCAGCTCGATCAGGGCATAATCCATCTTTCCTGCCAGTTCGTACAGGAAACGGCCCGCCAGAATGTTGGAGTTGGCACGGTTTTTGTGGATTTCCGTACCGGAATGGCCACCGGCAAGACCGGAAATCGTCACTTCCATCTGCTCACCCATCACTTCGCTTCTGCGCACCGGCAGATCCATCATGGCTGTCATACCGCCTGCGCACGATACGGTGAGAATGCCTTCCTCTTCAGAATCCATATTTAACAGTGTTCTTCCCTTTAATTCATTCCCGTTTAATGCTGCTGCGCCGAGCAGTCCGATCTCTTCATCCGTCGTAATCAGTGCCTCGATGGACGGAAGCTGCAGATCATCCGATTCCAGCACAGCCAGCATATAGGCAACGGCAATTCCGTCGTCTCCGCCAAGCGTCGTGTCCCTGGCATAAATCTCATCGCCGTCGATGTGAAGCTCAAGGCCGTCCTTCGTAAAATCGTGGCTGCTGCCCGGCTTCTTCTCGCAGACCATATCGCAGTGGCCCTGCAGAATCACGGTCGGAGCCAATTCACATCCCTTCGATGCCGGGCGGCGGATGATCACGTTGTTGGACGCATCCTGATACCAGGATAATTCATGGTCCCTTGCAAACTGAACCAGATAGTCGCTCACTTCTTTTGTGTTTCCGGAGCCGTGCGGAATGCGGCAGAGCTCTTCAAAATAATAAAATACCCGTTCCGGTTTTAATCCTGCTAATACGCTCATTTTTTCTTCTCCCATCTTCTTTTTTTCAAAGCTTCGTCATACTCTATTTTAGAAAGCGGGAGGAGGTTCGAACGTCATGAAAAAATCACTTTTATTTCTCTCTTCCCTGCTTCTTTTTTTCTGTCTTCTTATCTTTCCCGCGCGGACTTTTTTCTATGCCTGCGAGGGTGTCAATCTCTGGTTTCATACCATTCTTCCGTCACTTCTGCCGTTTCTGATTCTGACATCTCTTCTTCTGGAAACAGGAGCCGCGCGGCGGATCTCTGCCCGTGCAGAAGTTTTTTTTCAAACGGTTTTCGGTCTTTCCCCGGCTGGGTTTTATGCACTTTTTCTCGGTCTTTTCTGCGGTTTTCCCATGGGAGCGCGCATCACTGCCCAGCTCTATGAGGCAGAAGAAATTGACCGGAACGAAGCGTGCTATCTTTTAACCTTCTGCAGCAGTCCGAGTCCTGCTTTTCTGTCTTCCTATGTTATCTTAACTGCGTTTTCCGGACAGATCCATCCCGGGTTCGTCTTCGGCGTGCTCTACGGTTCCAATTTTCTAACTGGTTTTCTGTTCCGGCTTGTTTTCCGCCGCTTCCGCCTGCACCGGCACACCGCCCATCGGACACATTCCGTGGAAAAAAAAGAGATGTCAAAACAGACTTCCAAAGGAAACCTGCTGGACACCTCTATCATGAACGGATTTGAAATCATTACACAGCTTGGCGGATACATCATCCTGTTTTCCATTCTGTCCGGACTTCTGATGGATCTGCATCCGTTTGGTTCCGCCTCGCCCCTGCTCTGCGGCGTGCTGGAAATCACGACGGGAATCGCACAGCTTGCCGCGTCCTCTCTTCCTTACGCCGGAAAAGTCTCTGCTGTCCTTACCTGCGCCGCCTTCGGCGGTCTCTCTGTCGCTGCCCAGACAAACTGTATGATCCATAACAGCGGTCTGCCCCTCTGGCCTTATCTTGCCGGGAAGCTCTGCTGTGCTGCTTTCGCAGGAACGCTTGGTTTATTCCTCTTCGCTTTCCTCTTCTGATGCCGGATCATATTCCGGTACGACAACTTCTTCCTCTGGCTTTTCTTCTTCCGGAGCACCCTGCGGGGAGAGCTCACTTCTGTTCTGAACAACGGTATTGTAGCAGCTTGTCAGGGATTCTACAAAGCTGTTGTATTTCTCTCCTGCATCGTTTAATGCAGTCGTCATAATATTGCTTAAGTTGGCAAGCATATCATCGGTATATCCGATGGCACCGAGACGGATGCTGTTGGCATCGTTGGTTGCAGCATCCAGGATTTCCTGTGCCTGCTGGTTTGCATTGTTGACGGTCTCATTTGCCTGTGCGTATGCTGACTGCATCACTTCACTCTGCTCTACCATCTCTCTTGCCTTTGCCTGTGCCTCTGCAATGATGGCATCTGCCTTGTTCTGTGCATCTGCCAGAATTGCATCTTTGTTGCTGATGATCTTCTGGTACCGTTTGATCTCGTCCGGTGTTTTCAGACGGAGCTCACGGAGAAGCTCTTCTAATTCTTCTTTATTTACAACGATTTTGGTGGTAGACAGCGGCTGATATTTACAGCTCTCTACATACTCCTCAATTTCTTCGATGATCTGTTCAATTCTGCTGCTCATTTTAATTCTCCTTATCTTTTATCCTGCGGCATTCCTTCTGAATTTCGGGCGGCATACTTTGCGCGGATTTCTTTTTCCACAAAATCCGGAACAAATTTATGAATGTCGCCGCCAAAAGCAGCTACTTCTTTTACTACCGTGGAGCTGAGGTACGCATACTCCAGCGAGGTAATCAGAAACGTGGTATCTACTTCCGGTTCCAGAACGCGGTTCGTCTGTGCCATCTGCAGTTCATATTCAAAGTCTGTGATCGCGCGGAGTCCGCGGACGATCGTATGCGCCTGGCATTCCTTCGCAAAATCAACAGCGAGCCCGCTGAAAGAACGGACTTCGACATTTGGAATGTCCTGGGTCGCTTTCTTTAGTATATTAACACGTTCTTCCACAGAAAACAACGGAGATTTTGAGGAATTATGTAAAACTCCCACGATTACGCGGTCAAAAAGCTTGGATGCACGCAGAATGACATCCAGATGACCATACGTTACAGGGTCAAAAGTTCCCGGGTATACGGCTGTCTTCATGATTCTTTTACTCCTTCGTGTTTGCTTTTCGGGGTAAGGAATACATGGACATTTGTCTTATAGATTTTTTTCTTCAGAATTTCGTATCCGGCATCCTCCGCCCAGTCGAAATCAGTATTCAGCGATGCTTCTACAATAATCAAGGTATCCTCACCGATAAAAGAGGCGTCGCGGAACGCATACAGCACGTCCTTTTCCAGTCCCTTATCGTATGGCGGGTCCATAAAAATGCAGTCAAAAGGCTCCTGTCCCTGAAGCGACTGCAGAGCTGCATGCGCTTCCATGGGCAGGAGCACTGCCTGCTGTTCCAGCTTCGTAAATTTTAAATTCTGCCGGATACAGTCTGCTGCAGCTTTGTTCTGCTCTACGAACCACGCGCGCTCGGCGCCGCGGCTCAACGCCTCGATTCCGATCGCCCCGCTTCCGGCGAACAAATCGAGAAAACGCGCATCCGGCAGATACGGCTGAAGCATATTAAATAAGGTTTCTTTGATCCGGTCCGTCGTCGGCCGGGTCTGTCTGCCGGGAACCGTCTTTAATGGAAGACTCCGGCATTTTCCTGCTATTACTCTCATGTTGGTCTTATTTTCGTCCTTACTGTTTTTGTTTGATGGATCAGTCGGCTTTCAACTGCTCTCTCCAGTCCAGATCTCCTCTTGCAAGTCCCAAAATCAGAGACTCCGCAGTTCCGATATTTGTTGCAATCGGGATATTGTACTGGTCGCAGGTACGGATAATTTTGTAGACATCCGGCTCTTTCGGATTGATCATCGTCGGATTGTAAAAGAAAATTACCATATCCATATCGCCGCGTTCAATCATCTCGGTAAACTGTTTGTCTCCGCCTACGCTTCCAGGCAGAAACTTGTGTACATGAAGGTTCGTCACCTCTTCAATCCGCCGTCCGGTGGTTCCGGTGGCGTACACCTCATGTTTCATGAGGATTCCCTTGTACGCAATACAGAAATCCTCGATCAGACTCTTCTTGCTGTTGTGTGCTATGATTCCAATATTCATTACTGCAAACCGCCCCTTCTCCTGTTTTTACTACCATGTACAGCAATTATAACAAATTTATTTTCAATACGCAATTCTTTTTGTGAATTTTTTACACAGTTTTTATATTTTTTTCTGCCGTTCTATTTTTCCTTCTTCTTTTACTTTCTCCGCTTTTCCGGAAAAAATACAGAATCTGGAAGTTTATTTTTGTTTTCTTTCCACATACTATGACCGTAGCAGAACAGATGAAAAACACATCCGGTTCTGCTTCACAGCAGCTTTTAACAAGCACAAAGATAAAGGAGGGAATGAACATGGCGAATCGTTCATCGAATACCGCAGCAGTACCAGAAGCAAAAGGCGCTCTGGACAAATTCAAATTTGAGGTGGCAAGCGAACTCGGCGTGCCGCTCAGTGATGGCTACAACGGTAACCTGACTTCCAAACAGAATGGTTCTGTCGGAGGTTATATGGTCAAAAAGATGATTGAGCAGCAGGAACGCCAGATGTCCGGCGGTTCTTCTGGCCAGTACTAATCATCCCGGTATAACATCCTGATGCCGGAACAGGCATCAAAAAGCGTGAGCTCTTTTCTTTTCGGAAAAGCTCACGCTTTTTTCTTGCTCCTGCAGAGCTGGTACATAATACTTACAGATCAATGCTTCCGGTTACATCATCATTGATTACGTAGTAAGCAGTAAATTCCTCCGGTTTTACATAAACCTTCAGGCTCTTTAATTCCTCTGCTTTCTTGCCATATCCTTTGATCCAGATCTGCTGGATTCTCTCGTACAGATCTTTCTCCTTGATTTCTCTTCCGCCGAACTGCAGAATCATCTCCTGCTCCGCTTCTTTCTTTGCTGCTTTTGCAGGTGCTTTTTTCTCTGCCGGCTTTTTCGCTGCTGCTGGTTTTTTCGGTGCAGCCGCTTTCTTTGTCGTTGTTTTCTTTGCTGTTGTGCGGGTTGTTTTTGCAGCTTTTGCAGGTGCTTCCTCTGCTGCTGCAGTTTCCTTTACAACTTCTTTTGCAACTTCTTTTACAGCTTCTTTCTCTGCTGCGGTTGTTTTTTCTGCTGCTTTGGTCTCTACTTTTACTGTCTCGTTCTCTGCTGTCTTAGCCTGGGCAGCTGGTTTTTTCTTTACCATATCTGTTTCCTCCCATTTAGACCGGCCCTGTATATTTTGGAAGAGCCGTCCTGCGAACTATCATTCAGGCGAACGCTTGACACTCACGGTCCGCACATTTTTTGATTCCTTGTTTATGATACATGAATTTTTTTGTCATTTCAAGTAATATCTGATTTCGCACGAATTTTCCACGAAATTGTACAGTCATTTTCCATACTATCCAATCAGACTGTTATTTTTATCCGATTTTGCATTTTAAAGCCGGATTTTTTTGTAATTTTTCACAATCCAATGTCGTGGTTTTCCAGATCAAGATACGATTTCATTACCTTTTTCAGCAGTTCATGCTCCGGTTTTTCAAAATAAGGATCGTCGGCAAGCAGTTCCGAAGCCGCCTCACTCGCTTTCTGCAGGATATCGGCATCCCGGAAAATATCTGCCATCTGGAATTCCATATCCCCGCTCTGGCGCGTTCCCAGCAGATCGCCGCTGCCGCGCAGTTTCAAATCTTCCGAAGCAATATAAAACCCGTCGTTCGAATGGTTCAGGATTTCCAGACGTTTGGCGGTCTCCTGATCTTTGTTTCCGCGGATGAAAATACAGTAGGACTGATGCTCTCCTCTTCCGACACGTCCGCGGAGCTGATGGAGCTGTGCAAGGCCGAACCGTTCGGCATTTTCCACCATCATCACCGTTGCATTCGGCACGTTGACACCGACCTCCACGACTGTCGTCGAGACGAGTACCTGGATTTCTCCGCTGGCGAACCGCTCCATGATCTCGTTTTTCTGCGCCGCCCTCATCTGTCCGTGCAGCATCTCTACTGTGATGCCCGGCAGCTCTTTTTTCAGGAGCTGTGTATAGTCGGTGACGTTTTCCGCTTCCAGACCCTCGCTCTCCTCCACCATCGGGCAGATCACATACGCCTGACGGCCCAGTTCGACCTGACGCGTGATAAAGCGGTAAGCTTTTGGACGGTAAGACGTATCCACCACACAGTTTTTGATCGGCAGACGCTTCGCCGGAAGTTCATCAATCACAGAAATCGAAAGATCTCCGTACAGAATGATAGCCAGGGTTCTTGGAATCGGCGTTGCACTCATAACGAGAACATTCGGCGGTTCCCCTTTTTCAGCAAGTGCCGTTCTCTGCCGGACACCGAAGCGGTGCTGTTCGTCTGTGATGACAAGCGCCAGATTTTTGTACTGTACCTTTTCCTGAATCAGTGCATGTGTGCCGATCACCATTTTGCAGCTTCTGTCTTCCAGACTGGCATAGATTTCCCGGCGTTCTTTTGCTTTCGTGGATCCAGTCAGAAGGCGGGGATTGTATTCCGTCAGATTGTTTTCTTTTAACAGAGTGCAGAGCGATTCATAATGCTGCCGCGCCAGAACCTCCGTCGGAACCATCAGCGCCGACTGGTAGCCGTTCTCAGCTGTCATAATCATTGCAAGGAATGCCAGAATCGTCTTTCCGCTTCCGACATCTCCCTGTACCAGCCGCGCCATGCGGGTATGGCCTTTTAAGTCCCGCTCCAGTTCGCCCCACACGCGCATCTGTGCATTCGTGAGACGGTACGGCATATTTTCGATGACTTCCTCCGTCTTCCAGACGGCGCGGATCGGGAACGCATTGGTAATTCCCTCCGTCTGCTCTTTTAACTGCCGCAGGGACAGGATGAAGAGAAAAAACTCTTCGAACACAATTCTGCGCCGCGCCGTTGCCAGATGCTCCTGGTCTTTTGGAAAATGAACCTCATGGAGGGCATAATTGATTTCACAGAGTTCATACCGGGCACGGATTTTCTCCGGCAGATAGTCCTGCGCAGGTGCGCATCGTTCCAGCACCTGTGCGACGGCCTTGCTCACCATCTTGTTCGTGAGACCGGCTGTCAGCCCATAAACCGGCTGAAGACTTGCCAGAAGCTCATGGTATGCGGCAGGAGTGAAGATTTCCGGCTGCTCCATCACGAGACGGCCTGATTTTTCCTGTATCTTTCCGCGGAAGATAAAAACACTGCCTTTCTTCAGCGTGCTCCGCAGAAACGGCATATTAAACCAGGTAAGCTGCAGCCGCACCGGCTCCTCGTAGAGTTCCAGGACAACGACGCTCTTTCTCTGGTTTCCTTTTACCGACGGACTGTGGACAATTCTTCCGTATACCGCATTCTTTTCCTCTTGTCTGCATTCGCGAAGGGGAACCGGCTCTGCATAGCAGTCATAATCTCTTGGATAATAATGCAGAAGCTGCTGCAAATTGTAGATTCCTACTTTTGCAAACAGCTTCTCCGTTTTTTCACCGATCCCCTTCAATGTTGTCAGGGGTTCCGTATTCATATTTTTCTTTCCTTACTCTTATTCAACCGAAACGACACAGTAGTAAATCGGCTGTCCGCCATAGTTTACTTCCACATCGCAGTCCGGATATGCCTGCTCGATTTTTTCGCCAAGGCTTTCGGCATCTTCCTCACTCATATCTTCACCGTAGTAGATGCTGATCAGCTCGCTGTCCTCATCGACCATGGCGCGGATGGTTTCTTCTGCAACGGTAAGAATATCCTGTCCGACAGCGAGAAGTCCGTGATCGCCAAGTCCCATGATGTCACCCTGATGGATCTCTTTCTCATCGATGTGGGTATCACGTACCGCGTACGTTACCTGACCGGTTTTTACCATCTGGATGCCCTCTGTCATGGCCTCCTCGTTCTCTTCTGCAGATTTCTCCGGCACATAGCTGATCATGGCTGTGATGCCCTGCGGAACGGTTTTGGTCGGAACAACGATGATATTTTTGTCCTCAGTCATGGCTTTTGCCTGATTTGCTGCGAGGATGATATTTTTGTTGTTCGGCAGAATAAAGATATTCTTTGCATTGACCTTCTCAATTGCAGTCAACATATCCTCGGTGCTCGGGTTCATGGTCTGACCGCCCTCGATCAGGTAATCAACACCGAGTCCCTGGAAGATCTCTTTGATTCCCTCTCCGATGGACACGGCGATGAATCCGTTCTCCTTCGGCGGCTGTTTTGCTGCTTCTTTTCTCTTCTTATCTTCCTCTGCCTGCTGTGCTGCGATCTTTTCTGCGTTCTTGATCAGGCGCTCCTGATGCTCCTCACGCATGTTGTCGATCTTCATTCTGGTCAGCTGTCCGTACGTCAGCGCCTTGGAAATTGCTTTTCCAGGATCGTTGGTATGTACGTGTACCTTAACCAGCTCGTCGTCTGCAACGAGAACGATCGAATCTCCGATTCCGTTCAGGAAATCTTTGAATGCATAAACCTCTTCATCCGGAAGCGGGTTTTCCAGCATAATGATAAACTCGGTGCAGTAGCCGAATTTGATTTCTTTTTCTGTCTCTTTGGACGGTCTGACAAATTCTGTCTTTGCTTCCGGCATCTCGAAATTCAGATCAATCTCTTTCCCGAGGAACGCGTCATATGCGCCCTGCAGTACGGTTAAGAGACCCTGTCCGCCGGAATCCACAACGCCTGCCTCTTTTAATACCGGCAGCATCTCTGGTGTCTGGGAGAGCACGTACTCTGCATGCGCGAGAACGTCCTCGATGAATGCGTTCAGATCTTCGCTTTCCGGTGCAAGCTCTGCTGCTTTCTCTGCTGCTCCCTTTGCCACGGTCAGGATGGTACCTTCTTTTGGCTTCATAACGGCTTTGTATGCAGTCTCGACTGCTTTTTCCATTGCCTCTGCAAGAATCTCTGCATTCAGCTCTTCATAGTCGCGGATCTTCTTGGTAAAGCCACGAAGGAGCTGGGAAAGAATAACGCCGGAGTTACCTCTGGCACCGCGCAGAGAACCGGAAGAGATTGCCTTGGAAAGGTTGTACATGTTCACTTCTGTGAGCGAGTTTACTTCCTTGACTGCGGACATGATCGTCAGCGTCATGTTGGTACCTGTGTCGCCGTCCGGTACCGGGAACACGTTCAGCTCATTGATCCACTCTTTCTTTACTTCCAGATTTTTTGCACCAGCCAGAAACATTTTTGCCAGTAAGCCGGCATCAATTGTATTTGTAGCCACTTTCTTCATTTCCTCCTATTACCATCAGTCGATGACGCGAACGCCTTCAACCAGGATGTTGATTTTTTCAATTTCCATTCCGGTGAACTCTTCCACCTTGTATTTCACATTATTGATCAGGTTATCTGTTACGGCAGAAATACTGACTCCGTAAGAAACAATCACGTGGAAATCCAGGGAAATTTTATTTTCCGAAATCGATACATTAATTCCGTGTGTCAGACTCTCTTTTTTCAGAAGTTTGACCAGTCCATCTTTCATGTTTACCGCTGCCATTCCGACAATGCCGAAGCACTCCACAGCAACGCTGCCCGCATACAGGGCGATTACATCCGGATTGATTACGATTTCTCCCAAGCCTGTATTCATACGACCTTTCATGCCTTGTATCCTCCAATTCCATCATACTATTCAAAACACATGGAGACAGGAATAACTGACTCCACTCTACGATACATTATAACCGCTTTTCCGCAAAAAAGAAAGTTTAAAATGAAAAACCTTCAAAATTCATATAATTTTTTCATTTTTTACTTGCAAAACCGGTATAGATCTGTTAGAATGACTTATGTTGTGAGTCTAAAATGCGTTTTGACTCAAGTACGTATGTCAAGGAGGTGCAATCATGGCAAAGTGTGCAATTTGTGAGAAGGGTGCTCATTTCGGAAACAACGTAAGTCATTCACATAGAAGAAGCAATAAAATGTGGAAATCTAACGTAAAATCTGTCAAAGTTAAAGTTGACGGTGTACCGCAGAAAATGTACGTATGTACTTCCTGCTTAAGATCCGGAAAAGTAGAGCGTGCATAAGTTGAATGGTTAAAAGGCCTTTCCAGTCCGGGAAGGCTTTTTTGCTGTTCAAAATAGAACTAAGATTTTTAAAAAGTTCTAGGAAGAGCAAACAGGACATAAGTTTTCGCTTATGCCCTGTTGTGCTCTATTTTTTATATTTTAAAAGGGAGAAAAAAATAGCGTGGTCTCTTAAGCTGAACCTGCCAACGATCCATATGCTTAGCAAAAGAAAAAGAGCATCCTACCGAAACTTTCGTTCTGGTAAGACGCCCTCGTCTTGATCTATGATATTAGTATAGTTGGCTGATTCATTTAAGATGGACTTATTATAGCGCAGCTTTCTTCATTTTGCAAGTATTTCTCTGTACAAATCAGCCAGTTCATTTCCGATCTTTTTGTGCATCTTTCACTATTCCCCTGTATTGCAGAACAGATGATATCCCACGCACAGCAGCAGAGCGGCCGCAAGAACCGTAAGAAATGAGCTGCGGATCATCAGGCTGATGAGAAGCCCGACCCCCATCCAGAACAGCAGAAAACCTAAAATTCTGCACAAACGAGCTTACTCCTTATCCGCCTCTTGGTTTATTATATGCTCTACTTTCTCTGCGGTATACCCGTCCTCTTCCTTTTTGCCGGTAAAGCGGCTGATCAGATCCGGAGCCATGTCAATGATTTTGGTGACAGCATCCTGGTTTTTGATGTTGACCAGACGTGTTCCGTTTTTGCTGATGACAAGAACGGCGCTCGGAGAAATTTTTCCGCCCATACCGCCTCCTGCATTGTTCTTTGCATTTTCTGCGAATGCACCCGCTCCCACGCCGAAGGAAACGTCTACCAGCGGCAGAAGAATCGTATCATCAATGTGGATCGCCTCACCTACGACCGTCTTTGTTGTGATAAAGCTGTCCATTCCGCGGAACAGTGCTTCTACAGTATTCTGAAATGTGTTGTCCTTTTCTGCCATCTTTTAGGCCTCCTTGTGTTTGAAATGTCGTATGGTTTTCCGAAGATTCTGATCCCGGAATAATCGAAGTGCAATGCCGGCTGCTGTCACAGCCTGAAAACTTCCTTTCATCCGGACATCGCCCCGGAGAATTTCCTGTTCGAAATCCGGCTGGATGGAAAGATCTTTCGGCAGTTTTCCATAAATCATACCCAGAATGCCGAGTGTCTCTCCGGTCAGTGCCGGATCGTCAAATCCGAACCGGACTGTGCCGGTTACTTTTTTCGGTGCTGCTTTCTTCAGAAAATAAAGCACTTCTTTCTTTGCATGGAGCAGTGCCTCACGGAACATCTTCGAACGGAAGAATTTTTTCACACTCTCCCACTTTCTTTTTAACCGTCTGCCTGCCTGGATTTTCTGCTCCAGTTTTTCAAGCAGACGGAACGGAAGTTCCAACAGCCGGAAAGCTGTCTGCAGCAGACGGCTGACAAGATTCAGCAGTTTTTCCGGAAGATATTCGATCCTTCCGAAAAACCGTTCCAGAATGCTTTTTTTCGGCGCATCCGGTTCCTGCTCTTGCTGCTCCTTCTGTGCTGTCACCTTCTGCTGTTTTTCTGTCTGGTCCGGTGCTTTCTGTGTCTTTTCTGCGTCTCTTTGCGGCATTTGTTTTTTTACAGTATCTGTTTTTTGTTCTGCCGGTTGTTCCGCCGATGTCTGCTCTTTTTTCGCTTCCGCTTTCTGCTCTGCTGTTTTTTCTGCTTCCGGCGCATTTTCTGTCTCATTTTCCTCCGTCCGGGACACGGACGCTTCTCCCCGGCGGATCTTTTTCAGCCGCCGTTTCCATGTTTCCAGTGATGCCCCGAAAAGCAGAATCTGCGCCTCCGGCTTCTGTTCCTCATACGAGGCCGTCAGCGCGACAGCTCCGAAAAGCCACGATACTCTTCCGCTCGCTTTTACGCAGGCAAATCCCTCTTCTTCTTTCAGAACCTGCGCCCGGTAGCAAAAAGGAAGAAACAGGACGGTGCAGACGATAAGAAGCACGAGAACCAGTAAAACAAGGAGTAAAATCCCCAGTGCCTTCAAAATCATGAATAGTATATGTATCATTCACATCCCTCAATCCGGTTCAGCAGCCATTCCCGGATTTTTACTTCTCCGGTTTCCCGATAAGTTTCCAATGCGATCGCCTCCACAAGCTCAAAAGCTTCCTCGCGCGACACGGCAAGTCCGACAATCATCGGACAGTTTCTCCGCACGGCCGGCTGCAAAAGCAGATCCGCCGGAATTACATCCAGATTGTTCTGCTGATTGGAAGGCAGTGTGAGGAGCCAGACTCCCGGAACTGCTTTTTTGTTCTCAATCCGGCGCATCCATTTTTTCTGTTTCTTTTTTGCAGTATCCCCGACGTACAGATTTTTATACCAGTTTACCATATTTTCCCTGAGCCTGTGGCTGAACCTTCCATAAATTTGCTCTCTTCAGTTCCAGATACTCCTGATAGGCCTTTTCCAGAATCTGCCGTTCATTGGAAAACTTCAGCAGATGATATGCTTCGTGATACTTGTAATAGCCCGAATCCACAAAGTATTCTTCTCTCTGTGGACGGCTGTAGTAGCCGGATGAGGCCATCAGATACCAGTGCACCTCTTTTTCCACGGTGTCCTCCGGAATGCTGAAACTGTACTGGCTTTTTCCCACGTACTTGATGATGGTTCCGTGCACGCCGGACTCCTCATACACCTCGCGGACAGCAGTCTGTTCATGGGTTTCTCCCGGCTCAACGGTTCCTTTCGGCAGAACCCAGCCTTCATATTTGTTGCGGTAGCTTTTGTAAAGCGTCAATATTTTTCCACGGTAGATTACGATACCTCCGCAGCTAACTGCTTCGATCATACGTTTTAAGCTCCTTCTGGCTTTTTTCCATTCTCTGACAGCTCTTTTCTTCCCGCTTGCCGCCAGATCTTCTGTTAAAAAGTATACCTCTTTTCCCGCCCCCGCGCAACCTTAAAACCGCATCCTTTTTCTAACATTTTTCTAAAAATTCAGAAAACGCGCCCGAACCCATCCTTTCCGGTTCGAACGCGTTTTTTCATCGTTTACTGCTGTGCATAATATGCTTCAATTACCTGTCTTGCAATCGGTACAGCGACTTCACTCGAATATCCGCCGTTTTCTGCCACAACAGCAATGACAATATCAGGATCATCCGCATTGGAGAATCCGACAAACCAGGAATGCGGTGTCTCTCCGTCGCTTCCGTGTTCTGCGGTTCCTGTTTTACCGGCGATATTGTACGGCAGATCCGAAAGTGAAACTGCAGTTCCGCTCTGGACAACGCCTTTCATCAGCTCTGTCAGCGTATTGGCTTCGCTCTCGGACATTACCGTGCCAAGAGACTCTTTGTAAAAGGTTTTGACTGCCTGTCCGTCCGCAGACACAATGTTGTCCACATAACGCGGTTTGATCATTTCTCCGTCATTTGCAACCGCGGAGGCGATCAGCGCCATCTCCATCGGTGTTACCAGCGTATCGCCCTGGCCAATGGAGGTCTGCATCACAAGAGCATCCGCCGTTGTCGAATCAAGGTCGAAAGAACTTTTGCTGGTCGGAAGCTCCAGATCCAGACGGCTGTTCAGATACAGGGAATCCGCCAGCGAGCGGAAGGCATCTTTATCCAGCCCAAGGCCAATCTGTGCAAAGGCAGAGTTGCACGAATGTGCAAACGCACCCGCAAAATCTTCCGGTCCATGCACTTCACCGCCGGAGCAGTGAATCGTATAGTTTCCTGCTGTCAGCTCACCGTCACAGTCGAACGAAAAACCGTCCAGTGTGCCGTTCTGACGGAGATACGCAAGCGAAGTAACAATCTTGAACGTAGATCCCGGCGGATATCTTCCCTGCAGACCGCGGTTCAGAAACACGCCGCTCTCATCGTCTGCGTTCAGTGCCTCCCAGTCCTCATCAATCGTATTGGGATTAAAAACCGGATTGCTCACATTGGCAAGTACACGGCCCGTTTTTGCCTCCATCACGACAACTGCACCGCGGTATCCGTCCAGTGCATCGGCCGCGGCCTGCTGGAGTGTTGTATTCAGCGTTGTATAGAGACTGTCTCCCGGGTTCTTCGCATCGCTGAATTCATTCTTTACCTGCTTTAACTTACTTGTATGGGACTCCATCAGCATATAGTTGTAGGAAGATTCGAGGCCGCTGTTTCCTTTTCCCGTGTAGCCAACCACCTGCGCAAACAGGCTGCCGAACGGATACGTTCTTACCTCATCCCCGTTTTCATCTGTCGTCGTCTTTGCCAGTTCCTGGCCGTCCGCAGAATAGATTGTTCCGCGGATCACGCGCTCTGCATAGTTATTCTGTCTCGTATTGTAAGAACTATTCAGAAATTCTTCTTTCCGCACGACATTAAAGTAAACGAGATACGCGATCAGCCCAAGAAACATGGCCACGAACAGGAACGAAACGATCAGATACGGCCCTGCGCCGTTGTTTGCCGCCTTACCAGTGGAGGCTGTTCTCGGTCTGCTCTTCGATCCGCCGTTCGAATTCATCCGGCTGCTCGCGGTACTTCTGGCGGGCTCCCTGTCCGTCGTTCCGGCCGCCGCTCTTCTTTCGTCTTTCGGTCTCTTCGTCCGGGCGTCGTTTTTTCTTGGCGCCTGGGTCGTTTTTCTGCTGGTTTCGTTTCTTCTTGTTTCGTCTTTTCTCAAGCTCCTCACCTTCGTCTTCCCTTAAGATGTACAATCCCTGAATGATCGACAGCATCAGCACCGTGGAGAACATGGAGCTTCCTCCATAGCTGACCAGCGGCAGCGTGATACCTGTCATAGGAATAAATTTAATGGTTCCTCCGATGGTGAGGAACACCTGTGTCGCATATTCCGTTCCAAGACCCATGGCAATCAGTTTGTAGAACCGTTTGCTCATCTTCATGGAAATATTGATAATCAGAAGGAATGTGGACATGCACAGCAGAATCAGGCAGATTCCGAAGATAATGCCCATCTCCTCACAGATCGCACAGAAAATAAAGTCTTTCGTTGCAACCGGGATAATGTCAGGCCGTCCCTCGAAAAGGCCGGTTCCGAACCATCCGCCGGAGCACATGCCGAAGAGGCCCTGTGCTAACTGGCTGCTGATATCCCAGTTTCCGATCGGATCCTGCCAGAGTGCCACACGGTTCCGTACATGGGAAAACAGGAAATACGCCACAACGCAGGCGGCACTCATTCCCGCAAGTCCCAAAAGCGGATATCTGGCTTTTCTCGTTGCCACATAGATTACAACCACGTACGCCATAAAGAAGACGAACGCAGTTCCAAGGTCGGTGGATGCAACAAGGATCAGCACATGAACTGCCGCAATGACCGTTGCTTTCACAACGTTTCCAAAGGAATTATCCTCGCGCAGCATGCCTGCCATAAAGAACACGAGTGTGATCTTGGCAATCTCAGAGAGCTGGAACGTAATGCCGTGAATTTCGATCGACAGCTTCGCACCGCCGGAAGTAAAGCCAAGCACCATAACGACGGAAAGCATGGCAATTCCGAGCACAGCGTAAATCCAGGTCAGATTTTTCAGGAACTTGCCCTTTCGGACAATGACCGGAATGATGAAGCAGAGCAGTGTGGATGCCGCCAGAATTTTGTACTGGGACATCGCCTTTGACACGCTCAGTCTCGTCAGAATAATCATGCTGATCGAGAGCAGCATACACATGTTGTTTACCAGGATCATCGATGCCTTCCGGTAAATCAGGCGGTACAGGATCTGTACGCCCAGGATATACGCCATCGTGAGCAGAAACATCTGAATCGTTGATACTTCGCCCTCCTGCAGGAACATCACGAAGAAACAGATGAAATTCATCAGAATGATCATGATGATCTGCCGCATCAGAATGTAATGGCGCTCATCCTCATCCCGCTCTTTGAGTGCAGCAAACGACTGCACGGTAAAACAGATCATGAGGAAGGTAATCACATATTTTGATAACTGAACAATGGTATTTTCCATAAATTCCCCTTATTTTTTCTCACCGTTTACTCTACTTTCCGGCGGAAATGGCCTTTGGTATATTCCTGTTCGGCCGGAACTGCGATTCCTTTACAATACGTTCCAGCAAACGCAACGGCGATTTCTTTTGTCTCCTCCAGTGTCTCGATGGTAAAATTCAGCCGCACCGCAGCCGGATGCATGGACCGGATCTCATCGGCTTCTTTTACCAGGCCGAGCGGAAGGCTGTTGTAGATCACACTGTAGCACGAGGTGCAGTAACTCTTCACTGGGAAGTATTTTCCCATCCGGTCTTTTAAGCGTACCAGAGAATAACTGTGATTGCAGCCGTTCAGGTTCTTCTGGACACACTGGGCGGAAACCATCATCGGAAGGTAGCCGTAGACCACCATTTCGCTGTTCGTATTGTCACGTTTTCCGATTTCCCGCTCGTTCAGCTCATACGGAACGGTATCACGCTGCACGCCCTGCTCCTGCCAGAATGCCTGCGCACGGCTGTTGTACGTGTAAACGCTGTAATCGAGCCGGATATCCTTTTCCATTCCCATCTCTTTCAAAAACGAAAAGCTTTCGAGATTGCGGATCAGGAAACCGCCAAGACCGATCTCCTTCAGACAGCGGAACGTGTCGCGGTATTCCTTCAGATCGCCTTCACGCACAACGTGCGGCAGCATCAGATAAACCTGTTTTCCCAGTTCTTTCGCCTGCAGGATGCCTTTTTCCGCCTGCTCTTCGAAGATTTCCCGTTTGAAGCATCCCATGCCGGCGTAGATCGTCGTGATCTCCGGAATCTCGAGCAGCGCATTCCACTGGGCTCTCGTCTCGGCAGATGCGGTCAGCTCCATTTTCTTTTCTGCCCTGCTCTCCTGGTCCGGTTTTCCAGATGCTTTTGCTTCCTGTTCCGGCTTTTCCGCTGCTTTTCTGCGGTATGGCTCTGTCATCTCCTTCACCAGCTGGTCCGAAACGCCTCTCCGCAACTCGTTTAACGTCTGCATCGGCACGAAACAGTTGTCATCCATACAGACATCGAGTTCTTTGAAATAGAATGGTGTCTCGCCTGTCTTTTCCAGCTGTGTTTTTGCGCGTTCCTCGGTCAGCGGCTGCTTCTTTGCCGGTTCTACCATGCCCGCCTCTGCTGTTACGCTGTATTTTCCGCTTTCTGCACTTAAGAACGCCGGCTGGCCCGGATACAGGGTCAGAAAGCCGGAAATCGGCTCTTTTGCCTCAGTCTCGATATAATCTCTCTGGATCTCATAAAAGAGCTGCTCATTTCTGCGCTGTTTCTTTTTATTTTCCTGCTCTTTTTCGTTCTTCAGCGCCATCATATCGCGTCCGTTTCTTACGGTATAATAGCTTTTGTTGAAACCGTCACGGTTATACAGCTCATACAGCTTTTTCATGTCCTCCGGCAGAACGTGGAAACGGGACGGCTTTTTTTCGTACAGATCGAGGTATTTGCGGTAAATGCTGACAACGCCCGCTGTATACTCCGGCTTTTTCATTCTGCCTTCGATTTTGAGGGACATAATCCCGGATTTTACAATCTCCGGCAGCAGTTCTACCGTACACATATCCTTCGGGCTTAACGGATAGCGGTCGCCCGGCTCCCCCATGCGGTGGTTGTCTTTATCGTACGCTTCGTACGGCAGACGGCACGGCTGCGCGCATCTTCCGCGGTTTCCGCTTCTTCCGCCGATCAGGCTGGAAAAAAGGCACTGTCCCGAATAGCAGTAGCAGAGCGCCCCGTGGACGAAGCATTCAATTTCAAGGTTGGTCGTCCGGTGGATTTTCTGGATCTCCGCAAACGAAAGCTCACGGGCCGGTACCACACGCGTCGCGCCAAGGCTCTCCAGGAAACGCGCTCCCGCAGATCCTGTCACTGTCATCTGTGTGCTCGCATGAATGTCGAGATCCGGGAACCAGGAGCGGACCGCCTTTAAAACGCCCATATCCTGGACAATCACGGCATCCAGTCCCTGCTCATAGTACGGACGCAGATACGGATACAGTTTCTCTTCCAGTTCCTCCTCTTTTAAGAGGGTGTTGACCGTCAGATACAGTTTCCGGTTCCGCAGATGGACGTAATCGATGGCTGAGAGAATCTCCTGCTCATCCAGATTTTTTGCATACGCTCTTGCGCCGAATGCGGCTCCGCCGAGATAGACGGCATCCGCACCGGCGGAAACTGCTGCTTTTAACGCTTCCATCGAACCGGCTGGTGCTAATAATTCTGTCTTCATCTTTATCTCCTAAAAACGGGCGATTACCTGTTCCGCAATCCCCCGTTTTTCCTTCTTTTACGCTTTTAATAAATCTTCCAGATCCTTATTTGCCTTATCAAGCTGCCGCTGCAGTTCTTCCCTCTCGCCGCGCACATGTTCCAGCTCGATTCGTTTCTCTTCCAGTTCTTTTTTCAGATCGCCGGCCTGGATTTCCGCTGCGATCAGATCGTGCTTCATATCGTAGGTTTCCCGGTCTTTGGCTTCCATATCCTCTTCGAGGGTATCTACCTGGCTTTTTGCTTTGAAATAGTCGTCTGCAATGTTCAGTGCAAGCAGTGTGTGCTTCGTATCCACCGACAGGCGGTTGTATCCGGCTGACTGGGAAAGTTCGCTGATCTTCTGATTCAGATAAGCAGCTACTTTCTGCAGATATTCCGGGCTCTCATAGCCTCCCAGTGTGATAATTTTTCCATCTATTAAAACCTGTGTTGTATTTTTTACAGCCATTCTTTTGCTTTTCCTCCACTGAATTTAACCGGACCAAACTCCCGGCTAATATAACCTATCATATACCGAAAATGGAAGAAAAACAACCTTTTTCTGCAAAAAGCGACAGAAAATGAAAGATTCAGGGCTTTTACTCTTCGATCTTACGCGGTGCCTCCAGCCCCAGGTGGTGCCAGGCAAATTCCGTTGCCACTCTTCCACGCGGAGTGCGGTTGATAAATCCGGATTTGATCAGGAACGGCTCGTAGACATCCTCGATGGTGCCGGCATCTTCTCCAATCGATGCAGCCAGGGTATCGAGTCCCACCGGACCGCCCTGGAACTTTTCCATAATGGTGGTAAGAAGCAGCCGGTCAGTCTGATCCAGTCCGTAACGGTCTACTTCCAGCAGATCGAGAGCAAATGATGCGACCTCTTTTGTGATTCTTCCATCGTATTTCACCTGGGCAAAGTCGCGGACACGCTTTAAAATCCGGTTTGCCAGACGCGGTGTTCCCCTGGAACGGCGCGCCATCTCAAGCGCTCCCTGCGGGTCCACCTCCACATTCAGTACTTTTGAGGAGTGCAGAATAATGTTGGCCAATTCTTCCTCCGTGTAAAATTCCAGATGGTGGATGACACCGAACCGGTCGCGGAGCGGGGCAGTCAAAAGACCTGCACGCGTTGTTGCGCCGACCAGCGTAAACTTCGGCAGATCCAGGCGGATCGAGCGCGCCGAAGAGCCTTTTCCGATCATGATATCAATCGCAAAATCCTCCATCGCTGGGTAAAGAACCTCCTCGACCTGGCGGTTCAGGCGGTGGATCTCATCAACAAACAGGACGTCGCCCTCCTGCAGATTGTTGAGGATCGCTGCCATCTCACCCGGTTTTTCGATCGCCGGGCCGCTCGTTACCTTCATATGGGTTCCCATCTCATTTGCAATGATGCCCGCCAGCGTTGTTTTTCCAAGTCCCGGAGGGCCGTAAAACAGCACATGATCGAGAACATCACTTCGCTGTTTTGCTGCTTCAATATATACTTTCAGGTTCTTTTTCGTCTTTTCCTGTCCGATGTAGTCGTCCAGGCGCTGGGGACGGAGCGAACCTTCGATTTTCACGTCCTCCTCGAGAACGTCAGTTGTGATAATTCTTCTTTCCATCGTTATAAGGTTTCCTTCTTCCACAATTTAGGACCATCTGCTAAAACATATGCTTCAATGCCGCTTTCAGCACAGCCTCGCTGTCCATGCCTTCGGTGATTTCGACTTTCTTTACTGCCTGCAGTGCTTCCGTTCCGGAGTAGCCAAGCGCAGTCAGCGCCTGTACCGCATCCTGGAAGGCATCCGGTTCGCCTGCCTGCCGTACCGCCGCAGCCGCCTGATTTCCTGCCAGCTTCTGCTCGAACGCTTCCTGCAGGTCGAATTTGTCTTTTAATTCCAGAATCAGCTTCTGCGCGGTCTTCTTTCCGATGCCCGGTGTTTTGGCAATCGCCTGGACATCTTCCGAGAGGACGGCAAAGCGCAGATTGTCTGCAGTAAGCGTGGACAGCACCGCAAGCGCCGCTTTTGGTCCGATGCCGCTTACGCCGATCAGCATACGGTATATTTCAAGATCTTCGCGGGACAGAAAGCCGAATAGGGAAATTCCGTCTTCCCGCACACTCATATGGGTATATATCTTTAACTCTTCTCCCTCCCGGACGCCTGCGTCGAACATACTCGCTGGAATATTCAGCTCATAGCCGATTCCATGGCTTTCGAGAATCATTTTTCCTTCAGAAAGAGAATCTACAGTTCCTTTGATAAATGCAATCATGTTTTTCCTCCAAAGCGCCGTTTTCTTTTTTTGAAAGCGAACGCATATTCTATTATAGCAGAACTTTTCTCATCACGCAACGATTAGTCGCTGTCTTTCTTGCATGTCAGATTTTTTCGTCTTATAATATCTTTAGATTCAAAAAAGTTTTTCAAAGGAGACAAAAAACCTTATGCAGATCATAGATTCTACCCCCGCTGCTCTCTCTGCCGATCTTCAGATGTATCTGAGAAACGGCGATGTCTTTTTCGATATTGAGACGACCGGCCTTTCCTGGCGTACCTCGCATCTCTATCTGATTGGTGCGCTGTTCTTTGACCCGGCCGCGGATACTTTCACACTGCGCCAGTGGTTTCTTGATCGACCGACCGAAGAAAAAGAGATGCTTGTCTCTTTTTTCACGTTTCTTTCCGACGTGAAGCGGCTGGTGCATTTTAATGGAACGACATTTGATCTTCCTTACCTCACACACAAAGCACTGTTTTATCAGATGGAAGATCCGCTTTCGTCAATCGCATCCCTGGATCTTTATCAGGCACTCCGCCCGTTTCAGTCAATCCTGGGACTTTCTTCAATGAAACAGAAAAATGTGGAACAGTATCTCTCATTCCCACGGAAGGATCAGCTTAACGGAAAACAGTTGATTTTGGTTTACCACGACTATCTTCAGACACTGGATGAAAAGAAACTGGAACTGCTTTTCCTTCACAATTATGAGGATGTCCTCGGCATGGGTTCTGTTCTGGAACTGCTCGCGCTTCCTGCCCTGTTTCACGGCGATTTTTCTGTCCAGTCGTGTCGTTTTACCGGACAGGCACTGGAAGTTTCACTACAGCCCGAGCGGGAAGTTCCGGTTTTCCTCTCCCGTGTCTGCGCGGATGGTTCTCTTACAGCCTTTGGTTCACGGGTTTCTCTCTCCCTGCAGACGCATACGGCGGAGCTGAAATATTTCTTCCCGGACTATAAGAATTACTATTATCTTCCGCTGGAGGATCAGGCTGTTCACAAGAGCGTTGGCGCGTTTGTCGATCCGGAGCACCGTCAGAAAGCAAAGGCTGCCAACTGCTATCAGCGGCGGACCGGTACATTTCTTCCGCAGCAGAAAGCGTTTTTCACCCCGGCCTTCCGCGAGGATTTCAAAAGCCGCCCTTACTATTTTGAGTGGTCCGACGCCTTTCTTTCGCAGGAAGATCTCCTGAAAGAGTATCTCTGCTCCGAGCTTCAGCTCTTTTTCAAAGACGATAGCAAAACCAGAAAATAAAACAGCCGTACACGTTTTTGCATGCACGGCCGTTTTTCCGGGACTGGCCTTTCCAAACAGTCCTTTATTTTTTCTCTTCTTTCTCTTCTGCCTTTTTTTCTTCCTTTTTCAGAGAAGCATGATGCGTTCCCTGCAGATGCGGATAGGCGCGCAGATAACGTTTCGTTGTCAGGCGCATCAGCCAGTTGGTCGGAAGCTGCGGTTTTGTCATCTGGTCAAAGCGCTCCAGCAGCTCTTTAAGATCCGGCATCTTATCGCTGCGCACATCAAATCCAAGTGCCGCAAACCGTTCTTTCTGCTCTGCTCCGAACTCGGTCAGGCGTTCCTTCTGCTCTGCTCCGAACTCCATCAGGCGGTTCTTCGACTCGGAAAGCGGATTTCTTCTTCCCTCGGCTTCTTTCCGCTCCTTCTCCAGCTTCTGCATCTGCTCCATTGCCTCAGACAGTGTCTGGCGCTTCTCGGCCAGATATTCTTTCATCTTATCTCTGGAATACTCTGCACGATACTGCTGTACTTTCGCATTCATCTCCTCGGCAAGCTGGTTAAAGCGGGACTTCTGCAGATATTTCAGAAATTCTCCCCACGTTTTCTCCAGACTGCGCATCTTCTGTCCCAGCTGGAATGCTGCGGCTGCGGAAAATCCAAAATCTACCAAATAGCAGACGGTAACAACGGAAACAATGATCTCTCCTGTAGTATCCGAAACAAGATTCACTACTTTCACGGCAATCGGCTGCAGAATATAGAACAGCCCCAGTGTAAAGAATCCCCAGGCAATCGAACTGCTGAGGCAGATCTTTCCCTGAAAATTAAACTTCTGATTGCTGTAGTCCCACCAGTGCGCATGAAAAATGGTCTCCATCAGCACGCCGGTTACATATTCCAGAACCGTCGCTACAATGACACCTCCGAAATACAGTGCCCAGACGTTCGCTTCAAACGGGCGCAGGATCAAGTATACCATAACAGCGCCGGTGCCGTACAGTGTCAGCAGCGGACCATTGACAAAACCGCGGTTGACCAGTTTTTTCTGCCGGATCGATACATAGGAACTCTCCCAGATCCATCCGCAGAAGCTGTACAGCCAGAACCATGCTAGAACGTGGTACAGATCCACACCCAGAATCTTCATCTCCCACATAAACTTTCATCCCCTTTTTCTTTTCTGGTGCCAAAAACAGGATGATAAGAAAATACCGCAGGCAACAGGTTTCCTGTCTGTTCAGGAAACCCGGTTGTCTACGGCATTCTAATCATCCAACTGCAGCACCTGCAAGTTAAATTATTCTTACTCTTCTACTGGCTCTTCGTTTTCCAGAGCTTTCATGCTCAGAGAGATTTTTTTGTCTTCCTCGTTGAAATCAACTACTTTTGCAGTGATTTCCTGTCCGATTTTCAGTGCATCAGACGGTTTCTCAACATGCTCTCTGGAAATCTGGGAAACATGAAGCAGAGCATCTACGCCCGGCTCAAGCTCAACGAATGCACCAAAGTCAGTCATACGGGCAACACAGCCTTCTACTACGTTGCCTACAGCGTATTTGTCAGCAGCGTTCAGCCACGGATTCTCTTCCGGGAATTTTAAGGAAAGAGCGATCTTGTCGCCGTTGATGTCTTTGATCAGAACTTTTACAGTCTCACCAACTTTGAATACTTTTTTCGGGTTCTCTACGCGGCCCCAGGACATCTCAGAGATGTGAAGCAGTCCGTCAGCTCCGCCCAGATCGATGAATGCGCCGAAATCGGTAACATTCTTAACAGTTCCCTCTACAACATCGCCAACTGCGATGCGTGCGAACAGTTCTTCCTGCAGTTTCTTCTTCTCAGCAACGATGAGCTGTTTGCGGTCACCGATGATGCGTCTTCTTCTCGGGTTGAACTCGGTAATAACGAATTCAATTTCCTGATCTGCATATTTAGACAGATCTTTTTCATATACATCAGATACAAGGCTGGCCGGAATGAATACTCTGGTCTCCTCAACAACTACGGATAATCCTCCGTTCAGTACCTGTGTTACTTTTGCTTTCAGAACTTCATGATTCTCGAATGCTTCCTCGAGTCTCTTGTTGCCTTTTTCAGCAGCAAGTCTCTTGTAAGTAAGAAGGACCTGTCCCTCTCCATCATTTACTTTCAGAACTTTGACTTCCATTTTGTCACCTGGCTGTGCAACGGTGTGAAGATCGATGGAAGAATCGTTGGAATATTCGTTTTTGGTAAGAATACCATCGGCTTTGTATCCGATATTCAGGATAATCTGATCATCTTTGACATCGATTACAGTACCCTCAACGACTTCTCCGTTTCTGATTGTTTTAAATGATTCATCCAGCATTTGTTCAAAACTCATTTCTGACATTTTTTGAACCTCCTCAATTATTTTATTCGGGGTGGATGCCCCAGCTGTAATACCTACGCGACCAAATGATTGAAAAGGCTTAGATTCCAAATCAACGAGTGTCTCTATAAAGTAAGTATTTTTACATTCTTCTTTACATATCTCATACAGCTTTTGCGTGTTTGAACTATGTCTGCCTCCCACGACAAACATGGCATCAACCTTCCTGGCAATTGCTCTCGCTTCCGTCTGTCTTTCCTCGGTAGCGTTGCAGATAGTCTTTAAAACAGTACTATCATAACTCTTTTTCAAAAAAATTTCAACTAAATCTTTAAATTTGTTGTAATTAAATGTCGTCTGTGCCACAATAGATATTGGTTTTCCATTTTCGGGCACAAAACTTTCCGCTTCTTCGGCGGTATGCACCACGGTAACCGGGCCGCTCGCCCATCCCATGATGCCCTGCACCTCCGGATGATCCGCGCTTCCGATGATGACGACGTGGCGGCCTTTTCTGCCCTCCTCGTCCACAATCCGGTGGATCTTCTTGACAAACGGGCACGTCGCATCTACAATCTTCATGCCGCGCGCTTCGATCTTTTCACAGACATCCCGCGACACGCCATGCGACCTGATCACAACGGTTCCGCCGGAAAGCCCCTCTAGTTCATCTTCCGAATGGATCACCTGCACGCCGCGGTTTTCGAGATCCTCCACAACCTGTTCATTGTGAATAATCGGCCCGAAGGTGTAGACCGGCTTTTCACCGCTCTCAATTTCACGGTATACCGTATCGACCGCCCGTTTGACACCGAAGCAGAAGCCTGCACTTTTTGCAACAGTTACTTCCATCTGTTTTTCTTCTCCTCTTTTCTCTGCAGCGTTTACATGCGCTCGCGGGCAAGGCTTAAGATCTTTTCCACAACCTCATCGATCGTCATTTCAGAGCTGTCAACGAGTACGGCGTCTTCTGCCTGTACCAGCGGGGAATGCTCTCTGTGCATGTCCTGATAATCACGCTCATTGATATCTTCCTCGATTTTCGCAAGATCGGCTGTCTGTCCCTTTTCGGTCAGCTCTTTCCAGCGGCGCAGTGCGCGGACATGGGCACTTGCTGTCAGATAGACTTTCAACGGTGCGTTCGGCAGAACGGCAGTTCCAATATCGCGGCCGTCCATCACAAGATCCGTATTCTCCGCCATCTCCTGCTGCAGCTCCACGAGTTTTTTCCGTACTTCCAGATAGGCGCTTGTCGCGGATGCCATCTTTCCAGCCTCCTCGGTGCGCAGTCTTCCGGTGACATTGACGCCATTTAAATAAACCTGCTGCTCTCCGTTTTCGTAGGAAATGGAAATTTTCACATCTTTGCAGGCTGCCTCAATTTTTTCCTGCTCTTCCGGTGCAATGCCAAGATCTGAAAAATAGATGCCCATGGCACGGTACATTGCTCCTGTATCAACGTAGACAAACGAAAGCTCCTTTGCCACACGTTTTGCGATTGTACTTTTGCCAGCGCCTGCCGGTCCGTCAATTGCAAGATTAAATCTCATCTTCTCTCTTCCTCCTGAAAATTCTAAAATCTGTGATCCATATTTTATTCCTGTTCTTCCTTTGCCCGGATCTCTTCGGCTGCAGCGTGGGCACTTGCCCAGGCAATCTGCAGATTGAAGCCGCCGGTCAGTGCATCGAGATCGAGCACTTCTCCTACGAAGTACAGACCTTCTTTTTTCTTTGCCTCCATCGTGCCCGGACGGATCTCTTTCACGGAAACACCACCCTGTGTGATAATTGCTTCACGGAAGCCCCGTGTTCCGGTTACTGTAAACGGGAAATGCGTGATCAGCTCTTCAAAGTGCTGACGCTCCGCTTTCGATACGGCATTGACCTGTTTGTACGGGTCGATCCCGCCAAGAGAGAGCATCACCGGAAGCAGTTTCGCCGGGAACAGACTGTTGATCACGTTGCGGAACTGTTTGTTCCGGTTTTCCTCAAATTCACGCAGGATCCGCGCATCCAGCTGTTCTTCCGTGAGTGCCGGCTTCAGGTTCAGATATCCTTTCAGCGGCTGCTGTTCCAGTGCTTTTCCGATGTAGGAGCTCGCAGAAAGCCCCAGCGGGCCGGAAATGCCGAAATGTGTAAACAGCATCTCGCCGAATCCATCGAACAGCGTCTTTTTGCCGTTTTTAATCGTCATCGTCACATTTTTCAAGGAGAGTCCCTGCAGCTCACGGATGTACGCTTCCTCTGTTTCCAGCGGCACCAGCGCCGGGCGGAGCGGAGTGACGGCAAGTCCTGCCTCTTCTGCGAAACGGTAGCCGTCTCCATCCGACCCCGTCGTCTGGTACGACATACCGCCGGTTGCGACAACGACATCATCGTAAAAAAGCTCTTTCCCGTTTTCCAGGCGGATTCCTTTCACGCGGTCTCCTTCGAAAAGAAGCTCTTTTACTTTTGTATTCTTATGCACCTGCACATTTTTCCGTTTCAGTTCCGTCTCCAGCGCGCGGATAATATCCGAGGAGTGATCTGACTCCGGGAAGACACGGTTTCCGCGCTCCACTTTTAAGCGGACACCTGCCGCTTCGAAAAACTCCTGCACCTGGGCGCTGTCAAAGCTGTAGGCGGAGCTGTACAGAAATTTCGGGTTTGTCACCACATTCGTGAAGAACTCTTCTGTCGGGCAGTCGTTTGTCACATTGCAGCGGCCCTTTCCTGTGATAAACAGCTTCTTTCCCAGCTTTTCATTTTTTTCATAGAGATGAATCTCTGTCTTTCCGCCGGCGGCAAGCACGGCGGTCATCATTCCGGCGGCGCCTCCGCCGATTACTGCTGCTTTTCTCATGCTTTCTCCTTTACCGGCAGAGCTGCCTTTTTTCCGCCCATGGGACGTGCATCGTCCAGCCCGTTGATTTCATCGTTGCTGTAAACCTGGTACTCATCCCACAGTTTCTCCATGCTCTCAAGTGTCTTTTTCACATCCGCCTGGCGTTTCATGCAGAGCGCCACGACAAGCGCATTGATTACACTCAAAGGGGCCACCAGAGAATCGACGATTGATGCCATATCGCTCTTGGCAATCAGCGTACAGGCTGCATAAACATTCATCGGTGAATGCACACTGTCTGTGATCGTAATCACCTTCGCTTTGCGGCTGTTCGCAAACTCCAGTGCCTTCATCGTACGCATCGAATACCGCGGGAAGCTGATGCCGATCACCACATCATCCTCCGTGATGCGGATCATCTGCTCGAAAATCTCGCTGGAACTGTTTGTCTGTACCTGGCGCACATCCGGGAAAATCATATGGAGATAGAACGCCAGAAAGCTCGCAAGCGGCGCGCAGCTCCGAATGCCGACAATGTAAATGGTCCGCGCAGAAAGAATCGTATCCGCAGCGCGCTCAAAGGCGCTCCGGTCCACTTCTTCCAGCGTCATCTTGATTTTTTCAATATCCGACTGCAGGACGGTCTCCAGAATTTCTCCCTGCGGCACGCGGCCATACGTAAACTGCATCCGCTGCACCGAATTCAGACGGTTCATCACCATCTCCTCCAGTGCGCGCTGGAACTCCGGATATCCCGCGTAGCCAAGCTGCATCGCAAAGCGAACCGTTGTCGATTCGCTGACGCCGACCTGCTGTCCCAGGCGCGCTGCCGTCATTGATACGGCCTGGTCATAATGCGCCGTAATAAAATCTGCCAGCCTCTTCTGTCCTTTGCTCAACTTTCCGTAATTTTGATTCAGACGAATGAGGAGATTCTCGTTCGCTGCCTTCTGCTCTTCTGAAGAAGACTGTTCTTTTTCTTTTTTCATGTTATTTTCTTCCTGATTTGTTTTTCCGATCTGCAAATGCCGTTCGGCATCCACATTTCTTCTTTTGGGGGCATCCTGATTCTTTTTCGGACACACCTCGATCTTTTGAATTATAACACGAATAAATTACTGGCGCAATGGCTGAAAAGCTGAAAAGGAAAGCCGGTGTTCTGCATTCCCTTTTTACGGGGAACACAGAACACCGGCTGATTTTTTACTCAGATTTTATTTAGACCGGATATGCGCCGTCTTTTTTGTCAGCGGCTGCCGGATCTACTTTTGTCTGCTGTGCTTCACGATATTTGAAGAAGTCTACAGCTACCTGCGGGAACAGAGCGTAGGTTAATACGTCCTCATCCTGCTGTTTCCACTGCTCGATCTCTTTCTCCAGTTTCGGAAGCTCCGGCTCAAGCAGGTCTGCGTAGCGGCAGGTGATCGGCTCGGTATCACCGATGCATTTCTTCTGTACTTCCGGATTGAACGGTTTTACAGTTGCACCGTATTTTCCGGCAAGAACGTCTTTTGTCTCTTTCGTTACCATCTTATAACGCTCGCCCATCAGGACATTGAATACAGCCTGGGTACCAACGATCTGGGAAGACGGGGTAACCAGCGGGCACTCGCCGAGGTCTTTTCTTACGCGCGGTACTTCTTCGAGTACATCGTAGTATTTGTCCTCTGCGTGCTGCTCTTTTAACTGGCTTGTCAGGTTGGAGAGCATACCGCCCGGTACCTGATACAGAAGAGTCTTGATATTTACGCCAAGGTTCTTCGGATTCAAGAGGCCTGTATCGAGCGCTTCGTCTCTCATCGGACGGAAGTAATCTGCGATCTCAGCCAGTTTGTTCTGATCCAGACCAGTATCGTATGGAGTGCCTTTGAAGGTTTCAACCATAACCTCAGTTGCCGGCTGTGAAGTGCCCATTGCAAATGGAGACATTGCTGTATCAATGATATCAACACCAGCCTCTACTGCTTTCAGGTACGTCATGGATGCAACACCGGAAGTATAGTGGGTGTGCAGCTGAATCGGAAGATCGGTTGCTTCTTTCAGCGCGGTTACCAGCTCAGTTGCCTTGTACGGAACGAGCAGGCCTGCCATATCTTTAATACAGATGGAATCTGCACCCATCTCTTCGATTCTCTTTGCCATGGTGGTCCAGTAATCCAGGGTGTAAGCATCTCCTAAAGTATAGGAAAGTGCTACCTGTGCGTGGCCTTTTTCTTTGTTTGCTGCGCTGACAGCGGTCTGCAGGTTGCGCAGATCGTTCATACAGTCAAAAATACGAATGATGTCGATTCCGTTTGCAATGGATTTCTGTACGAAATACTCTACTACGTCGTCTGCGTACGGACGATATCCCAGGATATTCTGTCCACGGAACAGCATCTGCAGTTTTGTATTTTTGAATCCGTCACGGAGTTTTCTCAGTCTCATCCATGGATCTTCATGCAGAAAACGTAAGGAAGCATCGAAAGTTGCACCTCCCCAGCACTCTACTGCGTGATATCCGACTTTATCCATTTTATCGATGATCGGAAGCATCTGTTCTGTTGTCATTCTCGTCGCGATCAGGGACTGATGTGCATCACGCAGAACAGTTTCCATAATCTTGACAGGTTTCTTTTCTACTGCCATTTCTATCCTCCTAAATTAAGTGTTTCTCACTTTTGTTTGTCTTAAGAAGTTATACACCGAAGATCGCCATGAAGGTACCGGCCGCTACGGCTGTACCGATAACACCGGCTACATTCGGTCCCATTGCATGCATCAGCAGGAAGTTCGTCGGATCTGCCTCCGCACCGACTTTCTGGGATACACGGGCTGCCATAGGTACCGCAGATACACCTGCAGAACCGATCAGCGGGTTGATTCTTCCGTGGGTTGCCTTGCACAGTACCTTTCCTAACAGGACACCGCCTGCGGTACCGAATACGAATGCGATCAGACCCAGGGCAACGATCTTTAAGGTGCTGACATTTAAGAATGCCTCAGCACTTGTGGATGCACCAACGGAAGTACCAAGAAGGATAACTACGATGTACATCATGGCATTGGAAGCTGTCTCCTGGAGCTGTTTTACAACGCCGCACTCACGGAACAGGTTACCAAGCATCAGCATACCTACCAGCGGAGCGGTAGATGGAAGGATCATGCAGACAACGATGGTGATAACAATCGGGAACAGGATCTTCTCGAGTTTGGATACTGAACGAAGCTGCTCCATTTTGATTTTACGCTCTTTCTCTGTAGTCAGAAGCTTCATGACCGGCGGCTGGATGATCGGCACCAGTGACATATAGGAATATGCTGCTACGGCAATCGGTCCCATCAGGTGCTGCTGTCCGAGCTTATTCAGAAGGAAGATAGAAGTCGGGCCGTCGGCACCGCCGATGATGGAAATAGCTGCTGCCTCTCTTCCGTTGAATCCCATGAAAATAGCGAAGAAGTATGCCAGATAGATACCAAGCTGTGCTGCTGCACCCATGATAAAGCTGATCGGGTTTGCAATCAGCGGACCGAAGTCTGTCATCGCACCTACGCCCATGAAGATCAGGGATGGGAGGATACTCCACTCGTCCAGAGTAAAGAAATAGTAGAACAGACCACCCGCATGCTCAAGACCCTGTACGTCGGTATAAGGCTCAGCCATGATGTCCGGGTAAATGTTTACAAGCAGCATACCGAATGCGATCGGTACAAGAAGCAACGGCTCAAATTCATGCTTAATCGCAAGATACAGGAAGAAGCAAGCCACTGCGATCATAACGTAATTGCCCCAGTCCAGATTAAAAAACGCCGTCTGGTGAAGCAGGTTGTTTAAAGTTTCAGTAATCATTTTTTCACCTCCGGTTTTTTCTTACAACGGGCATTAGTTCATGGTTGCAAGAACGTCACCGGATTCTACTGCATCGCCTACTGCTACGTTTACGCTGGCTACTGTGCCGTCCTGCGGTGCTACAACCGGGATTTCCATCTTCATGGCTTCCAGTACAAGAACCGTATCGCCTGCTTTTACAGCTGCGCCTACGTTTGCTTCGATTTTGCAGATTTTACCAGGTACAGAAGCAGTAACCTCTACACTGCCTGCTGCGCCTGCCGGTGCTGCTGCTTTTGGTGCTGCCGGAGCTGCTTTTGCTGCGCTGACTGTTGGAGCTGCGCCTGCTGTGGTTCCTTCTTCTACAGTTACGTTATATACATTTCCGTTTACGGTAATGGTGTAGTTTTTCATTGAAAATTTCCTCCTTAAGCTCTTTTGCCTTTTCTGCGGATCGGACGTGCAACATAAGCATCTCCGGATGCAGAAGCCATATCCTCTTCATACATGGCGATTGCAGCTGTAATAACAGCCTGCAGCTCCATATCGTCTGCTTCCGGTACTGTCTCTTCAACAACCGGTGCTGCGACAGCCTTCGGTGCTTCCTGTACAGGTGCTGCCGGTGCTTTTTTCTTCTTCTTGTCTCCCAAAATGTAATCAAACGAAGAAATAACGAAAATCAGGAAAATCAGCATAACAAATACGGTGCCGATTCCGATGATGGTGTTCATGCCGGCCTGGCCGATCAGAACGCCCTTTGACTCCTCAACGGTGATGGTGAGGTCGGTCGGAACCGGTGTTCCGGTGCTGATGTTCCAGAATACGCGGACAATACCAGGATTTTTTTCAAATTCACCCGGAATTGTGCAGGTTACAAAATCTCCGTCTACTTCGAGAGTACCGTCTTCCAGGCTTTTTACCTCTCCGAGGTCAGCCTTTGCCTCTTCCCATGCCTCAGCTGCTCTTGCATAGAACTGCTGGTCGGAAGCTTCCATATTGGCAAGATCGTCATCGCTGTAGGTCATCAGGCTCTGTCCTACCCACTGAGCACTGGAGGAGAGCAGAGAATCTACAGTAGACGCCTCAACCGGTGAATAAGCCGGTGTAGATGCCGCATCCGCAAAAACAGGAGCTACGGTCACAACCATGGTGCAGGCTGCGGTAAGGACGAGACTTACTAATTTTTTCCAGTTCTTTCTCATCGTATGCCACCTTCCTTAGACTGTTCCGTGTTTTCTGTCCGGTCTGTCTTCTCTCTTGGTATACAGCATCTCGAATGCGCCGATAACATATTTTCTGGTGTCTTCCGGCTCGATGATGGTGTCCACATAGCCTCTTCTGGCTGCGGAAGTTACATTGTTCTGAAGGGTTGCATATTCAGCTGCTTTCTCGTTGATGGTAGCAGCGTCAGATCCTTCGTACATGATCTTTGCTGCAGATTTTGCATCCATCATTCCGATTTCTGCGTTCGGCCATGCAAATACCATGTCTGCTCCGATGGATTTGCTGTTCATGACAACGTATGCGCTTCCGTATGCTTTGCCGACAACAACGTTTACTTTCGGAACGGTTGCGTTTGCGAAAGCTGCGGTCAGGGCTGCTGCGTTCTTAGCCATGGTTCTCTCAGAGCATTTGGTTGCCTTGAATCCGGTTACGTTTGTGATGGTAAGTACCGGGATGCAGAAAGCATCGCAGAAGTTTACGAAATCTGCTGCTTTTTTGGCTCCTCTTGCGCTTAAGGTTCCATCCATTTTCTCTTTTACAGTTCCGTCCTCGCCGTAGATTTCAGAGCGGTTTGCAACTGCTCCTACGGTTGCTCCGTTTAACTGGATGAATGCGGTTACAACATCTTTTCCGTAAGCGGCTTTGGTCTCAAAATAGATGCCGTTGTCGCTGAGCTGGGAAAGAAGGATTCCGGTATCGCCTGCGCAGTTTGCAAGGTCTGCACATGCACGGTTCAGATCATCCTCGCACTCGGTGTATGCTTCGTCCTCGTTGTTTGCCGGAAGCATAGATACCAGGTTTCTGATCTGTCCGAGGATTTCTTCCTCGGTTCCAGCAAAATCAACAAGACCTGCTTCTTCGCCCTGGAAATCTGCGGATGCGGTATCACATTTGGATACGTGGTTTCCGTCCAGTGCGTTCGGGGAGTTTACGAAAAGTTTTCCGTTTTTAGACTCCATGAACGTGAAGTCTGTCATAGCCGGGATGAGTGCCATACCGCCGCCGCATGTGCCAAATACTGCCGTGATCTGTGGAATCACGCCGGATGCCATTGCCTGCGCCATATAGATTTCGCCGAAACCGTTCAGAGCATCAGTTGCCTCCTGCAGACGCATACCGGCACAGTCTACCAGTCCGATGACCGGAGCACCTGTTTTCTGTGCAAACTCATACAGTCTCGCGATTTTTTTTGCATGCATTTCGCCGATAGTACCGCCCATCACAGACGCATCCTGGCTGTATACGTATACCAGGCTGCCGTTGATCACACCGTAACCAGTAATTACACCATCGGATGGTGTCTCCATGCCGGCCATGTTGAAATCTGTGCTTCTGGCAGTAACCTGTCCGCCGATTTCCACAAAGCTGTTTTCATCCAGCAAAGAGGCGATTCTTGTGCTCGCTAAACTTTGTGCTGTGTTACTCATTCTTCAAACCTCCATCTTTCTATTTTCATTATAAAATTTTAAACAAATTTTATACAAGTCTATCATATCTGTTTTTTCGTTTTTTTTCAATACTTTTTCTCACCTTTTTGACAGAAAATAGACAGAAAAATTTCAGATTTTACCTATTATAAATAGAAGGTCAAACTTAATTTTTCCCGACCCGTTCTTTTCCAAAAAATTCTGTCTTTTTTCCGCACCGCATAAAAAAAGCCGCCTATCGGCAGCTTTTCTTACACGGTTTTATTCTGCTTAATACAGTTCAATGTGAACCGGAATTCCATTCTCGTACTGCATGGCCGGTTCGCCAAGGATCAGCGGGCGGAGATACGCCATCATCTCTTCTGTCACATCGTGGCCGTCCTCTGTAATCCAGGGAAGCGGTACTTTCTTTTCTTTGTTTGCCACTTCCGATACCGGAACGGATGTGTACTCCACGCGGTAAGGATCGGCAGAGATTCTCCGGATCGATGCCATCTGTCCTCCCTGCTTTTCGAGTGCGCACTGGCAGGCTTTCATGCCGAGCATACGGGACTCTTCAAGATCGGTCGCACTCGCAAGATGGGCCGCGCACCGCTGCATCAGGTTCAGCTCAATGGATCTTACCTTACAGCCGATGCGGTCACGCACCAGCTCCTCGAGCACTTTGGCGGAGCCTGCGATGTAGCTGTGGCCGAACTGATCCTGTGCATCACTCTGCACCTGCTCGGACACGTAGCGACCCTCGCTGTCGTGAATGCCCTCGCTGATTGCAACCAGAACGCTGTCCTTCTGTTCCAGTTTTTCCTGCACATCTTTTAAAAACTGCTCGGTGTCAAACGCCGGCTCGCAGAGATAAATCAAATTCGGTCCCTCTCCGCCGTTGACGCGGGACAGAGCAGACGCTGCAGTCAGCCATCCGGCATTTCTTCCCATAACCTCCACGATTGTAACTGCCTTTTTCTCATAGACGTGGCAGTCTCTTTCCAGCTCAGCAAAGGTTGCTGCCAGATATTTTGCCGCGGAGCCAAAGCCCGGGCAGTGATCCGTTCCGACGAGGTCGTTGTCGATCGTCTTTGGTGCGCCGACAACAAACACATCCTCCACACCGTTCTCTTTGCAGTATTTTGACAGCTTGTTTACGGTATCCATTGAATCATTTCCGCCGATATAGATAAAATAACGGATTTCATGTCTGCGAAAAATCCGGAGAATCTCTTCAAAATCCTCTGTATTCTCTTTCGGGTCCCCCAGTTTGTAACGGCAGGAACCAAGCGCTGCCGCCGGTGTCTGCATTAGAAGTGAGATTTTTTCTGCTGAATCCAGTTTTTTCCCAAGGTCAAGAAATTTTTCTGCGAGCACGCCTTCAATTCCATTTACTGCACCATAAATATGATCTACTTTTCCAGACAGCACTGCGCAGGAGACAACTCCTGCCACCGTTGCATTGATTGCCGCGGTCGGGCCGCCGGACTGCGCTACTAACAGATTTCGCATATGATTTTCCTCCATCTATTTACACTGTTTTCTATTTTTTTCACGAAACCACTTTCGTGCCGCTCTATAGCGTACCATATTTTTTTCCTTTCGTACACCCTGTTTCCCGTTTCCGGGAAAAGCCTGTAGACTTTCACAATGGATCCTCAAGTTTTCCGTTTTTTTCTTGCAGGATTGCTCTTGAAAAGTTATAATAGAAGCAATGTCCACGAAAAGGACGCAGAAAAATATGCGATTCATCATCAAAAAAACAGGAGGCTTTTCCATGCAGACCAAGCAAGACGGCCGTCTCGGCACCGAAAAAATTGGGAAACTGATGCTCGAGCTGGCCCTTCCCTCTGTCCTCGCACAGATTGTAAATGTACTTTATAACATTGTAGACCGCATCTATATCGGCCGGATTCCCGATGTCGGTTCTTTAGCGCTTACCGGTGTCGGCGTCACATTTCCGATTATCACCATCATCTCCGCATTCGCCGGATTTGCAAGCGGAGGCGGCGCCCCCCTTGCTGCAATCGCACTCGGACAGAAAAACCGGGAACGTGCAGAAAAGATCCTCGGAAGTTCTACTTCCCTGCTGCTCTTTTTTTCCGTGCTTCTAATGGCATTTTTCTTTGTCTTTCAGACACCGCTTCTGTATCTCTTCGGCGCAAGTGACAACACGATTGGATATGCTTCCACGTATATTTCGATTTATCTTGTCGGAACGGTATTTGTTGAACTGGCTGTCGGACTGAATACCTTTATCAGCTGCCAGGGACATGCCCGCACAGCGATGTGCTCTGTCCTCATCGGCGCGGTTGTCAACATCGGCCTTGACCCGGTTTTCATCTTCGTTCTTCACATGGGTGTTTCCGGTGCCGCACTCGCTACCGTTCTCTCCCAGGCATTGAGTGCCGCATGGGTTCTGCGGTTCCTTACCTCGAAAAAATCAGGCATCCGCCTTTCCCTGCGCACGATGAAGCCGGATTTTGCTATTTTAGGCTCTGTCATGGCGCTCGGCATCTCGCCGTTTATTATGTCGGCAACAGAAAGCGCCATTACCATCGTCATGAACCACGGACTGCAGACGTACGGCGGCGACCTCTACGTCGGCTCGATGACCATTCTCCAGTCGGTGCTGCAGCTCATTTTTGTGCCGGTCAACGGCTTCACAAACGGTGTGCAGCCGATCATCAGCTACAATTTTGGTGCCGGTCAGTTTGACCGCGTCCGCCAGACGATCCGGCGCATGATCGCTATCACGTTTACCGCCACTTTCGTCTACGTTGTGTTTGCAATGCTCCGCCCGGCTCTTTTCGCCGGTCTTTTCACCACGGATCCGGAGCTGATTGCTATTGTGGTAAAAGTGCTTCCGGTCTACATTGCCGGCATGGCAATTTTCGGCTTGCAGAGCGGCGTACAGAGTTCCTTTCTCGGTCTTGGTCAGGCGAAGATTTCTCTTTTTATCGCACTGCTCCGGAAAGTCATTCTTCTGATCCCGCTTGCACTCATTCTGCCGCATTTCTTCGGCGTTATGGGCGTTTACTATGCGGAACCGATCGCAGATGTCTGCTCCGTTGTCACTGCCGTTACGCTGTTTCTCTGCAATATCTGGAAAATTCTTTCGAAGGAAACTCTCGCAAAGGTGACTCACACAGAGGCGTGACAGAAAAGGCGCTCCGCGACCTGTTCCATGCACCATCCATAATCAATTTTTTCGATCGTTTCGGCGGCGTAGACGGGATATTCCGCGAGAAGCATTCCGTCAATCGAGTACGTCACCGAACCGACCTTTTCTCCTTTCTTTACCGGGGCTTCGATGAGCTCCGGTAAAAAAATGTCTTTTTTCGGTATTTCTGTCTCTTTTAAGAGAACAGGAAGCGACCGCGCCGGGTCAAGCGCCGGGCTTACAAGGCTAAGACTGGCGCTTCTCTTCGTCTGCAGCAGGCCGTCATAAACACCGTCTGTTACTTCTATCCGTCCCGGCTTCCAGCTGTGGTCCAGCACATCCCGGTACGTATACGATTCCAGTCCGTAATTTAAAAGTTTCGCTGCATCCGTCCATTTATAATTTTTGTGATTGGGCCAGCCACACGCAAGCAATGTTACAATCAGACACTTCCCATCCCGTTCCAGCGCGCCGGTGTAGCAGTAGCCCGCTTTTGCCGTAAAGCCGGTTTTTCCGGAAATTGCTCCCTCCATCTGGTCCAGCAGGGCATTATGGTTGCAGCAGTTGAACATATTTTTCTTTTCGAGATCCCAGAACGTATAGGATCTCGTCTGCGTCACGGCAAGAAATTCGGTGGCTTTCGGTGAAGTTTTAATACAGTAGCGCATGATCCGCGCCAGATCAGCCGCGGTCGTATGGTGATCCCCGCCTGCATCGGAAGCATCAAGACCGTTTGGGGTCACAAAATGTGTATCCGTACAGCCGATTGCAGCGGCTTTTTCGTTCATAAGCGCGGCAAAACCCTCTATGCTTCCGCCGATGGTCTCCGCGATCATCACCGCCGCATCGTTGTGTGATTCCAGCATCAGGGAATATAATAGATCGCCAAGCAGAAACTGCTCGCCCTCGTACACACCGAGATGGACTTTCGGTGCCGCTGCCGCCTGGGCGGATGCTGTCGCAACTGCCTGCTCTCCGCCGTTTTCCAGCGCCAGAATACACGTCATAATTTTGGTCGTGCTCGCCATCGCCATCGGATCCGTTTCGCGTTTTCCAAAGAGCACACGGCCGGTATCGCCATCCATCAGGCATGCCGCAGTTGCAAACAGCTGATTCGGCTCACTCTCCTGCCTGGCGGCGGCTGCAGGCATACTTCCAAAAAGCAGAAGCAGGATTCCCAGAAAAAATCCCGCCCTGTTTCTTCTTTTTCTGTTCAAAATCCAATCCTCCTTTTGTTGTTTTTCCTGCGGATAAATCTTTAAAATGGAAAAGCCGGTCACGCTTTTAGGGCCGGTTTTTGTCTGCTTCTTCTTCATTATATGAGGTTCCCTGTAAAATCATGGTAAAATTTCACAAAGTTATTGACAGCACGGTTCATATCCTGTATAATTTCCCGTGGTTGTATAGAATTACTAAACTTTTTGTTTATTTTTACTGAGATTTCCTGAGAATCCTTGTTTCAAAAAGAGATCCCGGTAAGACTTTGGATACAGAAAGGATTTTTTATGGAAATCGGAAAGAAAATCAGGGAACTGCGCATGCGCAAGGGCCTGACACAGGAAGAACTGGCGAATCGCAGCGAGCTGTCAAAGGGATTTATCTCCCAGCTCGAAAACGATGTGACTTCTCCCTCGATCGCCACGCTGGTGGATGTTCTTACCTGCCTTGGAACGGATCTGAAAACGTTTTTCGGCGAAGAGCAGGATAACCAGATCGTCTTCTGTGAGGAAGATTACTTTGTAAAGACCGACGAAGCGCAGGGCAACGAGATCGCATGGATCGTTCCGAACGCACAGAAAAACCGAATGGAGCCGATCCGGCTGACACTGCAGAGTGGCGCCTGTACCGAAGTAGATTCGCCGCATGAAGGCGAGGAATTCGGCTACGTACTTTCCGGCCATGTCCTCATTCATCTCGGGGACGAGTGCCATAAGGCGAAAAAAGGCGAGAGCTTTTACTACCCCGCCTCCTGTAACCACTATCTGGAAAACCCGGGCAAAACGCCCGCTGCCATTCTCTGGATCAGTTCACCGCCTTATTTTTAGATTTCCGCACCGCGTGATTTTCACGAAAAACGGTGCTCCAAAATAAACGACCCGAAAGGAGCATTTTACACATGAGTACCAAATTACTTGATCTGGTCAACATCACAAAATCGTACGACGGAGTTACCATTCTGGATGATCTGAATCTTTATATCCGTGAAAACGAATTTCTTACTCTCCTTGGCCCGAGCGGCTGCGGAAAAACAACGACTTTACGTATTCTCGGCGGTTTTGAGACGCCGGATGCCGGAAAGGTTTTATTTAACGGACAGGATATCACCCAGCTTCCGCCGAACAAACGCCAGTTAAATACGGTGTTCCAGAAATATGCTCTTTTCACGCATATGACGATTGCGGAAAACATCGCTTTTGGGCTGAAAATCAAGAGAAAATCCAAAGCATATATCGACGACAAAATCAAATACGCCTTAAAACTCGTCAACCTCGAGGGATACGAGAACCGCTCCCCGGCGCTTCTCTCCGGCGGCCAGCAGCAGCGAATCGCTATTGCGCGCGCAATTGTCAACGAGCCGAAGGTTCTGCTTCTTGATGAGCCGCTCGGTGCGCTCGACTTAAAGCTCCGACAGGATATGCAGTACGAGCTGATCCGCCTGAAAAACGAGCTTGGCATCACTTTCGTCTATGTTACCCACGATCAGGAAGAAGCCCTTACGATGTCCGACACGATCGTTGTCATGAACCAGGGATATATCCAGCAGATCGGTACACCGGAGGATATTTACAATGAGCCGCAGAACGCATTCGTTGCAGACTTCATCGGCGACAGCAACATTCTTGACGGTATTATGATTGAGGACCGCCTCGTCGAGATTCTCGGCGCGAAATTCGAGTGCGTCGATGTCGGATTCGGCAAAAACAAGCCGGTCGATGTTGTAATCCGTCCGGAGGATATCGACCTCGTAAAACCGGAGGAAGGCACAATCCATGGACGTGTGACGCACCTGATCTTCAAAGGCGTCCACTACGAGATGGAAGTCGCCGTCAACGGCTTCGAACTTCTCGTTCACTCCACCGATCTGTTCCCGGTCGGACAGGAAGTCGGCATTCACGTCGATCCGTTCGATATCCAGATTATGAACAAACCGGAATCCGAAGATGAGGAGGCGGCAGCCATTGAAGAGTAATAAATTAAAGAAATGGCTGGCAGCACCGTATGCCGTCTGGGCTGCCGGTTTCATCATCATTCCGCTGATCCTGATTCTCTACTATGCGTTCACCGGGGAAGAAGGCGGCTTTACCCTTTCGAATTTCGCCTACGTTGCGACGAAGGAAAACATCAAGGCACTCGGCCTGGCGCTGTGGCTGTCGCTTCTTAGCACCGCGCTCTGTCTTTTGCTTGCCTATCCGCTTGCCATGATTCTGGCAAACCGGAATGTCAATCAGACCAGCTTTATCGTGCTGATCTTCATTCTCCCGATGTGGATGAATTTTCTGCTCCGTACGCTTGCATGGCAGACACTGCTTGAGAAAAACGGCGTCATCAACAGCATCCTCGCGTTTTTCCATCTGCCCGGCATTTCCATCATCAATACGCCGGGAGCGATCATTCTCGGTATGGTGTACAACTTCCTGCCGTTTATGGTTCTGCCGATCTACAATGTTCTGATTAAGATCGACCGTGATGTCATCAACGCAGCAAGGGACCTCGGAGCAAACAGTGTGCAGACGTTTCTGAAAGTAACGCTGCCGCTCACCACGCCGGGTATCGTAAGCGGTATTACCATGGTATTCATCCCGGCGCTTACAACCTTTGTTATTTCCGACCTGCTCGGCGGAAGCAAGATCCTTCTGATCGGAAACGTCATCGAGCAGGAGTTCAAACAGACCAACAACTGGAATGCCGGAAGTGCACTCTCCACAGTCCTGATGATCTTCATCATCCTGTCGATGGTTCTGATGAATAAATACGATAAAGACGGGGAGGGAACGGCATTTTGAGAAAGAAACTGGAAAAAATTTACATGGCGCTCATTTTTATTCTTCTGTATGCGCCGATTGTCACCCTTGTGGTGCTCTCCTTTAATGCTTCAAAAACGCGTGCCAAATGGGGCGGCTTCACCCTGCACTGGTACCGCTCACTGTTTGCCAATACAGAGATCATGAATGCGCTGTATACGACCCTGATCATCGCGCTTCTTGCCTCTGCGATTGCGACTGTGCTTGGAACGCTTGCGTGCATCGGCATCAACAGCATGTCGAAAAAGAGCCGGACGGTTTTCATGGGCATCACCAATATTCCGATGCTGAACGGTGAGATCGTCATGGGTATCTCGCTGATGCTGCTCTTTATCATCTGCCGCATTCAGCTTGGATTCGGTACCATTCTGATGGCACATATTACGTTCAATGTTCCTTACGTTATCTTGAGCGTTATGCCGAAATTAAAGCAGACGAACAAATCGACGTACGAGGCAGCTCTCGATCTTGGTGCCTCTCCGCTGCATGCATTCTGGAAAGTTATCTTCCCGGACATCATGCCGGGCGTTGTTTCGGGCTTTCTGCTCTCCTTTACGATGTCCCTCGATGATTTCGTTATCACCTACTTCACCAAGGGACCGGGCGTTGATACGCTCTCCACAAAGATTTATGCCGAAGTCCGCAAGGGAATCAAGCCGGAGATGTACTCGCTCTCCACGATTCTTTTTGTCACCGTACTGCTTCTGCTGCTCCTTGTGAATGTGAATCCTTCTCCGAAGGAAGAAAAAGAGGAGGCAAAAGAGCGCGAGGCTATGGCGAAGAAGGGCATCCGTTTCCGCATCACGAAACGGGTGGTCTTCCGCCGGATTCTTCCGATCGCCATGGTGCTTGTCATCGGCGGCGGCGGTATTTACTACGGAAGCCAGAATGCTTCAGCCGGCGGCTCCCAGCAGCTGATTGTGTACAACTGGGGCGAATATATGGATTCTGATGTCATCGATATCTTTGAGGAAGAAACCGGTATCCACGTTGTTTACGAGGAGTATGAGACGAACGAAATCATGTATCCGAAGATCAAATCCGGTGCGATTTCCTACGATCTTGTCTGCCCGTCCGACTATATGATTCAGAAGATGATCCAGAACGATCTGCTGCAGCCGATCAACTTTGACCATATTCCGAACGCTTCCAACATTGGAGATATGTACTACGAGACTTCCGAGCAGTTCGACCCGGGCAATCTCTACTCGATCCCGTACTGCTGGGGAACAGTTGGTATTCTGTACAACAAAAAAATGGTAACCGAGCCGATCGACTCCTGGTCTGTTCTGTGGGATACCAATTACCGCGACAGCATTCTGATGCAGGACAGCGTGCGCGATGCGTTTGCTGTTGCTTTAAAGGATCTGGGATACTCCTTAAACTCCACCAATATCAAGGAGCTGACGGAGGCGAAGGATCTGCTTGTGACACAGAAACCTCTCGTGCAGGCGTACGTTGTGGATCAGGTGCGTGACAAGATGATCGGAAATGAGGCGGCTATCGGCGTTATTTACTCCGGTGAAGCTATCTACACGAAGCGTGAAAACCCGGATCTGGAATACGTTGTTCCAAAAGAAGGCTCCAACGTCTGGATCGATTCCTGGTGCATTCCAAAAGATGCGCAGCATGTCGAGAACGCAGAGAAATTCCTGAATTTCCTCTGCCGGCCGGACATCGCACTGAAAAACTTTAAGTATATTACCTACTCTACGCCGAATGATGCGGCGCGTGAACTGATTGAGGATGACGATATCCGAAACAGTGAAATCGCCTTCCCGGATGAGGAAACGCTTGCACGGTGCGAAACTTTTACGTATCTTGGCGATGATGCCGATGAGGTTTACAACCAGCTGTGGCGTGAAGTAAAATCAAATTAAAGATCTGCTTTCGGGTAAAAAAAGATCCCGGTCAGGAATTCTTAGGAAAGATTCCTGCCGGGATTTTTCTGTTCTTACTGTTGCTCTCAAAAGTCTGTTTTAATCAAAATTGTGGTCAAAGCGCGGGGAAAGCGTTCCGTTTCCATGGAGCACTTCATCCAGCTTTACAAGCTCCTGCGGCGCCTCTGCAAGCGCTCTTTCGTACAGGTGGACAAGATTCCGTGTGCCCGCTTCGCATTCCTTCTGCGGCCTTCCAGGCATCACACGGCCGCCCATCGAATCGTAGCAGCCGACCAGTTTCATCGCTCCAAGAAGAAGGCTTCTTACCGCACTGCTGCGGCAGATCGTGATTCTCGTCCAGAGCTTCATGCCCTTCAGGCATTCGACAATTTCTGTTTCCCCGATTTCCGGAAAACAGCGGTGGATGACCTTGTTGCCGTCGGTGTGCGGGCAGATCGGCGATGCCGGACGGTATACGAGCGGATCGAGGCCGTCCTCCAGCATAAAGTACTGGTCAAGGCTCGTCTCAATCTTTGCATGGGAAATTCCAGTGTGATCCACAAATTTCCCGATATACGGATGACACGTCGAATCGAGAAGGTAATGGCAGGCAAAGCCTAACAGATACGCTTCCATCGCCTCTGACGGGCTCTGCTGATACTTTTTCACCTCATCCTCGAACAGAACGGAAGCCGTCTGCTCATGCAGAAACGTTCCGTAATCAGACACACGGTTTTTCGAGAACGGATGGTAATAAAAGAAGATGTCCGGCCCGTGCAGTCCGATCAGATACAATTTTTTGTTTTCTCGAATGATCTTTTTCAAATTTGCCGGAAGCTGTTCATAGACTTCTCTTCCGAACCTGTCGTGTGCGTACGTAGTAGGCATATCGGTATCTCCCTTCTTTTTTCTCCTGCCGGATCAGACATCCAGCTTGATCTGCATTTCCTCTTCCACTTCTGCACGGAAGTCCTCCATCTTGACCGGACTGATCTCCGGCAGATTGTCGGTGGAATCGACGCCGAAGTTCCGCAGGAATTCTTCGGTCGTGCCGAACACAATCGGGCGGCCCGGCGCGTCGAGGCGGCCAAGCTCCTGCACCAGATTGTACTCCACCAGTTTGTTGACCGCGTGATCGCTCTTGACGCCGCGGATCTTGTCGATCTCCTGCTTCGTGACCGGCTGCTTGTAGGCAATGATCGAGAGGGTCTCCATCATGACGTCGGTCAGAACCGCCTTCTTCGGCTGCATGGCGATGTTGACAAGATAATCATAATATTCCTGTTTCGTGCACATCTGATACGCATTTTCAAGCTCCACGATGTGGATGCCGCGGTCTTTCGTATTATATTTTTCCATCATATGGTTCAGAATCCTACGGGTCGTCTCCGTGTCATGGCCGATCGCTTTTGCAATCCTTCCCAGCTCCACGGAATCTCCCATCGCAAAAAGGACTGCCTCGATGGCTGCTTCCGCCTCCTCGACCGAAGAGGGGCGTCTTGCCTCACCCGGGGCAGTTTCTTTATTCCTGTTCTGTTCTTCCATCTGTCTTGTCCTCACTGTCTGTCTCGTCTGTATACGGCACAACTACGGTGTCTTCATCCTCCAGGGATTCAATCAGGATATCCCCGAAAAGCTCCTCCTGGCTGATCCGGATTTTGCCGGTTTTCATCAGCTCCAGGATTGCAAGGAAGGTGACAATCACATGCACCTTGCCCGGCTGGGATTCCAAAAGGTCGCGGAAGCTGAAGCGGCGTTTTTTAACAGCAAACTGCTCGACATACGTCATCTTGTCCGGCAGGCTGACCTCTTCTTTTTCGATCTTTCCGAACTTGCTTCGGATCGGGTCGATCTTGTCCTCCTGGCGCTTTAAAATCATTTTATAGATCGTATGGAGCTTCGCGAGAGAAATCTGCGAAAGGAGCTCGGAGGTGTCGACCGGCGTCCTGTACTCCAGCACTTCTCTTGGAAACGTCGGTTCCTTGTACACGGAACGGCTCGCCTCGTTCATGCGGTCACGCAGCTCGTACGACATGTACTTGTACATTTTGTACTCTAAAAGCTGCTGCACCAGCTCGGCTCTCGGGTCCTCTTCCTCGCCTTCCTCATTCACTTCTTTCGGAAGCAGCATGCGGCATTTGATATCCAGAAGCGTCGCCGCCATGACCATGAACTCGCTCATGATGTCGAGGTCTTCCCGCTCCATCTGATGAATGTATTCCAGATACTGGTCCGTAATCTCTACAATGGGGATATCGTAAATATCTATTTTGTTTTTATCGATCAGGTGAAGAAGAAGGTCCAGCGGTCCTTCAAACACCGGAAGCTTTACTGGTATCGCCATGTGCTCTGTTCTCCCTTACGGTTTCCCGATATCTGTAATAATCAATTCTCTTCTGTTCCAGATGCGGACCGGAATGGTGTGTTCGCCCGTTCCTGCACTGATGATCTGGCAGGTGCCGCCCGTCAGGAACAGCCCGCGGCAGTTTTTCGAAAAAAGGCGGAAATCCGGCGTCACAAGCCCCCGGTGCGCGCCAAGGCCCACCACGCCGCCGTGATAATGGCCGGAAAGCGTCAGATCGGCTCCATATGATGCATAGGAGCTGCGGTAGGCAGGGTGATGCGCCAGCAGAATGCCGTAGCGCGCCGGATCCGGTTTTCCAAGGTGGTCCGTCAGTTCCGAAACCGGCAGCGGTCCGCGGTAAAAGCGGTTGTAATAGGTGCGGTCCATGGCATAGCCGTAGATCCGGACCGGACAGCCGCTGATGGTAAGATCCGCCGTCTCATTTTCCAGATAGCAGATTCCTGCCTTTTTCAGGCGCTCCCGGAGCTTTTCATACAGATCGCCGTACTGTTCCGGGTACAGCTTCAGACGGTATTCGTGGTTTCCGCAGCCATAGATTACCTGGTATTCCTCCGCAAGACGTTCCGCGAAACTCAGACCCGGGTCGAGGTTCTCCCCCGGCTTTGCCACAATCTGGTCCCCGCCGATGATGACAAGATCCGGAGCCGCCTCATCGATGACTGCCTTTAACACCGTGTTGTCTGGGCCGAACTCCATATTGTGGAGATCACTGATAAACGCCAGACGAAAACCGTTTCCTTCCGGAAATTTTCCGTTTGACGAAAGTTTGTAATAGGTCGTTGTAAATTTTCTCATACCGTTCATTATACTTGATTTTTCGGTGTATGACAACCCGTTTTCCCTGCTGTTTATAAGCCCAGTGCCTGTTTTGCCAGCTGATCGGCTTTTTCGTTGTAGGTGACGCCGGTATGGCCCTTTACTTTGCAGAAGCGGATCGCAACTTTGGCCGATGCCAGATCGTAAAAATTCCGGTAATCGATGGTTCCCTGTTTTTTCGCCTGCCATTCTCTCGTACACCAGCTTGCGATTCCCTGGTAATCGTGATAGATGGCCAGCTCCGGAATATCATGTGTCAGGCAGTAAGCCATGGCCAGCTCTGCGCCCTTGATCTCGCCTGCCACATTCCGCATGGAGACGAGATCCGGGTCGCTGTATTCTTCTGCAAGATTCAGCTCTTTTCCGTCCAGGAAGAGGACCACACCGCAGGAGAACTTTCCGAGCGCATGCTGATAGCTTCCATCCACGTATGCGACGGCGCTCCTGCCGACACCGGCGTATTCCGGGTCTTCGCATGGTTTTTCCGCCAGAATCAGGTGTTCCCAGTCCCAAGAAGAAGGATCGGGTGCTGCCGTGCTCTGTACTGCCTTTCGTTCCGGGGCAGCGAAATACGTTCCTTTTGTTTCCCGCAGCAATGGTTCCGGCATTTTACCGCCGCCCAGAAAGGCCTCTGCCTCCTCCAGACGCTCAAATCCCTTGTAAATTGCGCCAGGATAACCGTGTACCTGCGCTTTGCACGCATCCCATGTCCGGTAGATGCCCGGAACCTTTCCCTGTTTTACCGCATAGTAATTTTTCTTTGCCATGTTTTTCTCCTTTTCGCGCATGATACTCCGGCTTTATGCTGTCCCAAGAAAATATTGTTTCATCGTACATCCGAACAGATCCCACATGCCGGCTCTTGCCACGTCTGCTCCATATAAAATCGCAACGGAACCAAGTTCCTCACCGTCTGCTTTGTAAACAACTCTTCCGGCACACTCGCCTTTCTGGATAGGGGCCTGCACCTCTTCCGGCAGTTCCATCGTTTTTTCCACTTCACCAATCACCGTCCCGCCCGTCGTAAGATAGCGGAATTCTTCCGCATATTCCAGTTCTGCCGTATCCTGCTTTCCGTAAACAACCGAAAGTTCCGGCAGGGGATCGCGTTCCCGGTCTATGTAGATGCTGCAGGACGAAAACCCATACTGGAACAGTGACGCTGCATCTGCAAACCGCACCTTGTAGTCCGGTGCTCCCATCACGACTGCCAGCATCGTCAGATCATTTTTCTTCGCCACTGCCGAGACGCAGTACTTCGCCTTCGAGGTGCTTCCTGTTTTCAGTCCCACACAGCCCTCATAGCCGCGGATCAGCTTATTTGTATTGGTGAGGGTGAATGGTTTGCTTCCCTTCTGTGTGACATGCGTAATCTCTTCCATCCAGATAGAGGAATAGTTCAGGATCTGCGGAAAGCGCTCGATCAGCTCCCGAGACATTTTCGCCACATCTGCCGCTGTCGTGTAATGGCCGTCGGAATCCGTGAGGCCGCAGCAGTCCTCAAACTTCGTGTCGTTCATGCCGAGTTCTTTTGCTTTCTGGTTCATCCGGCTGACAAACTCGCTTTCTGTCCCCGCAATATGCTCTGCCATCGCTACAGATGCATCGTTTCCCGAAGCAACGACAATACATTTGATCATCGTCTCAACAGTCTGCTTTTCGCCCTCTTCCAGAAAGACCTGGGACCCGCCCATACTTCTGGCGTGTGCACTCGTCGTCACCTCGTCGGTCAGCTGGAGCGTCCCTTTTTCGAGCTCTTCAAAAATCAGCAGCAGCGTCATGATTTTTGTGATGCTCGCCGGGCTTCGCTGTTCCGACGCATTTTTCTCGTACAGAACAGTTCCGGTCTGTGCCTCCATCAAAAGAACAGACGGCGAAGCCAGCCCAAGGTCCGTTGTCATCTCCGGTGCTGTCTCCTCCGTCTCTTCTGTTTTCTGTTCCGTTGTTTCGTTCTGCTGCTTGTCGGAAGATTCTCCATTCTGCTCTGCCGCAGTCACTTTCAAGGGCGCTGCAAGAAGCGCCAGGATCATCAGCAGGCTCCAGACGATATTTCGTGTTCTTCTCTTCATATTCCCCCGAAACATCTGCTCTTTCTTCCCTACAGGCTATGCAGACGACCGCAGAACTATGCTGTCTGTTCCGTTTACAGCAGCGGTGCCAGAAACTTCAGCGCACCGCGGAGTGCACGGACTGCAAAATTTTTCTTTCGGCAGTAGTCCATATTGATCTGCTCACACTGTTCAAACGTGGTCAGTGCATCCTCTTTTACCTGGGCAACCGCACTGCTGCCGTACATCCAGACACCGCACTCAAAATGCAGGTACATGCTCCGGTAATCCATGTTGATCGTTCCGACCGTCGCAACTTCATCATCACAGACAAAGCTCTTGGAATGGATAAAGCCCGGCGTATACTGGTAAATCTGAACGCCGGATTCCAGCAGGATCTCGTAATTGGCCTGCGTCAGAATATAGACAATCTTCTTATCCGGGATGCCCGGCGTTACAATCCGCACATCGACTCCGCGCTTTGCCGCCATGCAGAGAGCGGTCAGCGTCTCGTTGTCCGGAATCAGATACGGGGTAAAAATATAAAGATATTTTTTCGCCTGTGAAATAATGTTCAGATAAACATGCTCGCCTACTGTCTCTCCATCCAGCGGGGAATCGCCGTACGGCTGCACAAAACCGTCTTTTTTAAACGCTTCCTCGTGATAGATCTCCGGCCGGTATGATTCGAAATTGCATTCCATACCGGTGATTGTGCTCCACATCTGCAGAAACATCACCGTAAAACTCCATACCGCCTCACCATGCAGACAGATTCCGGAATCCTTCCAGTGGCCGAACCGCTCCTTGCGGTTAATGTATTCGTCCGCAAGATTAATGCCGCCCGTGAAAGCCGTATGACCATCGATCACGGCAATTTTCCGGTGGTCACGGTTATTTAAAATGACATTCAGCACCGGTCGGAACTGATTGAACGCCGCACACTTGATGCCCATCTGCTGCAGCGATTTATAATACTGATACGGCAGTGTCGTCACGCAGCCGAAATCATCGTAAATCACCCGCACATCCACACCGGCGGCCGCTTTTTCCTTCAGAATCTCCAGCACCGTATCCCACAGATACCCCTCGCTGATGATGAAATATTCCATAAAAATGTAGTGTTCTGCCTTTTTGAGTTCCTCAATAAAGTGCTCAAACCATACATCTCCCAGCGGGTAATACTCTGTTTCTGTGTTTACATAAACAGGATAATGCGCATAATTGGTCAGATAGGAAGACTGCCCCGCTGCCAGGATATTTTCTTCCTCGAGCTTTTTACGCGTCTCTTCTTCCTCTCCAAGAACGCCTCCCTGCGAAAGCAGAACTGTATCGTAATGTGTACGGAATTTTCTTGCCACACTGGAATGGCCGAGAATGCCGTACAGGCAGATTCCGGTTACCGGAAGCGCCAGGATACAGACTGCCCACATCAGTTTGTAGCCGGGATTCATTTTCGGATTATTGATAATCGAAAGCACTGCAATCAGGGAAAGGATCGTGACCGCATAGTTGATGTAGACAGATTTTTCATTGAGCTGCATCATAATTCCGGCCAGCCAGCAAAATTCCAGAAGAAGTGCAACACCGATAATGACCATACGGCTGGTAAGCAGCTTCAGAATCTTTTTCACGATACGAAACAGCTTGTTTGCTATTTTGTACAAAATTCTCATTTGTCACCGCCTTGCTGTTTTGTCAAAACCTGCAACTTTAAGTTACAAGTATAAAAATCCCCGGCAAAACAGATCGCCGGGGATTTTTTGCACATTAATTATACTTACGTTTTCTGGCAGCTTCAGATTTCTTTTTACGACGAACACTTGGTTTCTCGTAATGCTCTCTTTTACGAATCTCCTGCTGAATGCCAGCTTTTGCACAGCTACGCTTAAATCTGCGTAAAGCGCTGTCCAACGTTTCGTTTTCTTTAACGATTACATTTGACATAGTCTCACACCTAACCTCCCTCCAGTTGTAGATTGTGCATAATACAACTGTATGGGTATTTTTTGCACTGTTCTTATTATACCAGAAAAATCTCGTACGTCAACAAGTTTTTTCATTTTTTTGCAAAATTTTTCCCTGCCGCCTGCCTGGCTCCTTTTTCTGCCCTGCAGGCGGCAGGATTTTGTGCTGTTTTTCCTGCTTATTGTTATGCGATCTGGCCTTCCAGTACCTCGGCAGCTTTTGCAACTGCTTCGTCAATCTTCTCCGGATTCTTTCCGCCGGCCTGTGCCATGTTCGGACGTCCACCGCCGCCGCCGCCGACAACGGCTGCCACTTCTTTGATCAGTTTTCCGGCATGTGCACCTTTCTTCATCGCATCATCGGTTACCATGGCAAGAAGGCTTACTTTGCCGTCCTTTGCAGATGCCAGAACAACAACGCCGCTTCCCAGTTTTTCTTTCAGCTGGTCGCCAAGGTCACGCAGTCCGTTCATATCGACATCCGGTACGGATGCAGCGAGAAGTTTTACACCTTTGACTTCGGTTACTTTATCCATAACATCGCCGAGCGCTTCTTTTGCCAGTTTGCTCTTTAAGGACTCATTCTCTGCCTGGAGTGCTTTTGTCTCTGCCTGCAGATGAGCGATCTTCTCGAGGAGATCCGCCGGTGTTGTCTTTAAGAGAGCTGCTGCCTCATGTATTTTCTCTTCCTGTGCTTTATAGTATGCAGTAACAGACGGTCCGGTCAGAGCTTCGATTCTGCGGACACCTGCTGCAACGCCTGCCTCAGAAACAAGTTTGAACAGTCCGATTTCAGCGGTATTCTTTACATGGGTACCACCGCAGAGCTCTTTGGAGAAGTCTCCCATGGAAACGACACGTACTTTGTCGCCGTATTTCTCACCGAACAGAGCCATCGCGCCGGATTTCTTTGCCTCCTCAGTATCCATGATGTCGGTTACAACCGGGATCTGCTCCTGAATCTTTTCATTTACCAGATTCTCAACTTTTTCCAGTTCTTCCGGTGTCATAGCCTGGAAGTGGACAAAGTCGAAACGGAGTCTGGTCGGGGTTACGAGAGAACCTTTCTGCTCTACGTGTGCACCGAGAACAGTCTTTAATGCCTTCTGCAGAAGGTGTGTTGCGCTGTGGTTCTTCTCGGTATTTTTTCTTGCCTCTTCGTTGACCTGAAGCGTAACTTTCTCGCCGTTTGAAATCATACCGGATTTCATGACACCGACGTGGCCGTATTTTCCGCCGCGGAGTTTGATGGTATCTTCTACTTCGAATACACCATTTGCTCCTTTGATGATACCGCAGTCGCCTTCCTGACCGCCCATGGTAGCGTAGAACGGAGTTTTCTCTACGAAAATGGTTCCCTTCTGGCCTTCCATCAGAGATTCTGCAATCTCAGTCTCTGTCGTCAGAACGGTTACTTTGGAGGTATCCTCCAGATGATCGTATCCGGTAAACTCAGTTGTTACGGACGGGTCGATCTCATCGTAAACGGTTGCATCAGCACCCATGTAGTTTGTTACTTCACGGCTCGATCTTGCACGCTCTCTCTGCTCTTCCATTGCTGCATGGAAACCGTCCTCGTCGATGCCGTAGCCCTTCTCCTCGAGGATCTCTTTGGTCAGATCCAGCGGGAATCCGTAGGTATCGTACAGTTTGAATGCATCCTGTCCGTCCAGAACTTTTTTGCCTTCGCTCTGCATTTTTTCTTCGAGCTCGGAGAGGATATGAAGTCCCTGGTCGATGGTTTTGTTGAACTGGGTCTCCTCGTTGTTCAGAACGTTGAAGATGAAGTCTTTTTTCTCTTCAAGTTCCGGATATCCGTCTTTGGATCCTTCGATTACGCTTGCGGAAAGGCGGGCAAGGAACAGTCCGTCAATGCCAAGCAGACGGCCATGACGTGCTGCACGGCGGATCAGACGGCGCAGTACGTAGCCTCTTCCTTCGTTGGTCGGCATGATTCCATCGGAAATCATGAATGTTGCGGAACGGATATGGTCTGTGATAAGGCGGATGGAAACATCGGTCTCATGATCTTTCCCATACTCTTTTCCGGAGATTTCGCATACTTTGTTGCGGAGTGCCTGAATGGTGTCGACATCGAAGATGGAATCTACATCCTGTACAACAACGGCCAGACGCTCAAGTCCCATACCAGTATCAATGTTCTTCTGGATCAGGTCGGTGTAGTGGCCCTCGCCGTCGTTGTTGAACTGGCTGAATACGTTGTTCCATACTTCCATGTAACGGTCACACTCGCAGCCAACGGTACATCCCGGTTTGCCGCAGCCGTATTTTTCTCCGCGGTCATAATAAATCTCTGAACATGGACCGCACGGACCTGCGCCATGCTCCCAGAAGTTGTCCTCTTTTCCAAAACGGAAAATACGGTCTGCCGGGATGCCGATCTCTTTGTTCCAGATATCAAATGCTTCATCATCGTCCTGATAGATGGATGGGTACAGACGATTCGGATCGAGCCCTACTACCTGTGTTAAAAACTCCCAGGACCATGCGATTGCTTCGTGTTTGAAATAATCACCGAAGGAAAAGTTTCCGAGCATCTCAAAGAAGGTGCCGTGACGGGCTGTTTTTCCTACATTTTCAATATCGCCGGTACGGATACATTTCTGGCATGTTGTTACTCTTCTTCTCGGCGGAATCTCTGCGCCTGTGAAGTAAGGTTTCAGCGGAGCCATACCGGAGTTGATCAGTAAAAGACTTTTATCGTTGTGTGGAATCAACGAAAAACTCTTCATAGCAAGATGTCCTTTGCTCTCGAAGAACTCAAGAAACATCTTTCGTAATTCGTTTACGCCATATTTTTCCATGACTGTTTGTCCTCCAAATAATTCAGTGTGTCCCGGAATTTTTTCCGGGAATCCATTCTTTTATAATAGCACACTTAATTATTTAACGCAAATTTTTTTGAAATTCTTCTTTCCTTTTTTCAGAACGATACCGTCCTCGCCGAAGGCTGCTTTTTCTACGGCATATTTCGGATCTGTAATTTTCTCACCGTCTACGGATACACCGCCCTGCTCTACGGCACGGCGTCCTTCGTTTCTGGTCTTTGCAAGCTCTGCTTTGACAAGAAGGGTTACGATATCGATTTTATCGTCCGTGAAATCCTCTGCAGAAAGTTCACTGGTCGGCATATGCTCGGAGCTTCCGGTAGAGAATACGGCACGTGCGCCTTCCTGCGCTTTCTTTGCTTCTTCCTCGCCGTGTACCATGGAGGTCAGCTCATAGGCCAGGATCTCTTTTGCCTCGTTCAGCTTGCTTCCTTCCCAGGAATCCATCTCGTCGATCTGCTCCAGCGGCAGGAAGGTCAGCATACGGATACATTTTAAGACGTCGGCATCGTCCACGTTTCTCCAGTACTGGTAGAAATCGAACGGGCTGGTCTTGTTCGGGTCAAGCCATACAGCGTTTCCTGCGGTTTTACCCATCTTCTTGCCCTGAGAGTCGGTCAGAAGGGTGATGGTCATTGCATAGGCATCTTTTCCAAGTTTACGGCGGATCAGTTCGGTTCCTCCCAGCATGTTGGACCACTGGTCATCGCCGCCGAACTGCATATTGCAGCCGTATTTCTGGAACATGTGATAGAAGTCGTAGCTCTGCATAATCATGTAGTTGAACTCCAGGAAGGAAAGACCTTTTTCCATACGCTGTTTGTAGCACTCTGCACGGAGCATGTTGTTGACGCTGAAGCATGCACCTACCTCACGGAGCAGTTCTACATAGTTCAGGTTCAGCAGCCAGTCTGCGTTGTTGAGCATCATAGCTTTTCCCTCGCCGAACTCGATGAAACGCTCCATCTGACGTTTGAAGCACTCTGCGTTATGGTCGATCTCCTCGCGGGTCAGCATTTTTCTCATATCGGTTCTTCCGGACGGGTCACCGATCATGGTGGTGCCGCCGCCGATCAGGGCGATCGGTTTGTTTCCTGCCATCTGCATCCGTTTCATCAGGGTCAGTGCCATGAAGTGACCTGCGGTCAGACTGTCTGCGGTGCAGTCGAATCCGATATAGAACGTTGCTTTTCCATTGTTTACCAGGTCTCTGATTTCATCTTCGTCGGTTACCTGTGCCAGAAGGCCTCTGGCGATCAGTTCGTCATAAATCTGCATTTTGTTTTTCTCCTTTTTTCGGTTGACTTTCGGGTATGTGTTACCGTCTGGGACCAAAGTTTTTTATACAAAAAGACTCCCGTCCTTTCCGATTCAAAGGACGAGAGCCCGTATCTCCCGTGTTACCACCTTACTTCACAGCTGTCTCACGGCAGCTGCCTTTGTCGGTATCCAAAACCTCTGAATACCCTGACGCTGTAACGTTCGTCTCTTACGTCGCAGCCTACTAAAAACGTGCATCATAGTTCTTCTGCCGCCCGTTTTATTCGGTGCGCAACTCCGGGATGTATTCGAATCGTACAGAACCTGCATGCGCCTCTCATCTGCCGGCTGCTTTCTGTCCGCGTTTTTGTACGTCTACTTGTTCCCTTCCAAGCCTTTTTCCATGTTCCATAGTATAAACGGTGATTCGAAATCTGTCAAGACTTCTGCTTTCCGTTTTTTCATCTATTTTTAATATCCGCGGTCCTGATCCATCATATACAGGAGTGCGTTGCAGATGCACGCCGCGATATTGCTGCCGCCTTTTCGTCCGCGTGCCACGATATACGGGATATTGGTCTGCATAATCAGTTCTTTGGACTGTACCACATTGACAAAGCCGACCGGAACTCCGATGATCAGCGCCGGTTTTATTTTTCCTTCCCCGATCAGTTCATAGAGGCGGACCAGTGCCGTCGGCGCATTTCCAACCGCAATAATCAGCTTTTTATCCAGCTCCGCCGCTTTTTCCATGCAGGCTGCCGCGCGGGTGCTTCCGGTTTCTTTTGCTCTTGCCGCAACATCTTCGTCTGACATAAAGCAGAGCGCTTCACCGCCGTGGCGCGCAAGCACCTTTTTGTTGATGCCGGATCTTGCCATCTGCGTATCCGTCACAATGCAGGCTCCCTCCCGGATCGCCTTGATGCCTTTTGCCACCGCATGCTCCGAAAAGCAGAGATTATCCGCATAATCAAAATCCGCACTTGTGTGGATACACCGCTTTACAACCAGTTCCTGATCCTCTGGAAACGTTCTTCCGTTTAATTCTTCCGTGATAATTTCAAAGCTTCTCTTTTCAATCTCGTGCGGGCTTACCTGCTCCAGTTCTATCTTCATCTTTATGCCCCTTCTTCCAGAATTTGATAAATCTTCTTCATGTCGAGATGCTCGCGCAGCGCATCTGCGAGAATATCGTACTGTGTCTCTTTGAATGTCTGGTAATCGACACCGTGAATCTGCTCCATGGCAATTCCCTTATTCTTTGCAAGTGCTTCCACGATCCGCTCGGCAACTTCTTCTTTGTCGAAAATGCCGTGCACATACGTACCGTACACATTTCCTTTCTGTGCACCGTCCAGCTTATCCGAATCAGCACGGTTCTGATCATCGATGAACGTGAATGCTTCTGTTCCTTCTTTCCGCACTGTTTCTCCCATATGGATTTCATAGCCCTCGATCCGGGTTCCCTCGATCCCGGCAAGAACGCCTTCTGTTTTTCCAAAAGCGCCCTCCGCGCGGGTTCTCGTCTTCTCACCGGCAAATACGGTATCCATCGGCAGGAGTCCCATTCCTTTGATCGTTCCGCCGGCTTCGACACGCAGCGGATCGCTCAGCGTATCTCCGAGCATCTGGAAGCCGCCGCAGACACCGAAAATTACTTTTCCGGCCGCAGCCGCCTTCAGTACGGCCGCTTCCAGACCATTCTGACGCATCCAGAGCAGATCCTCCATCGTGTTTTTCGTTCCCGGAAGCAGAATCATATCCGGATTTTTCAGTTCGGAGACAGAGCTTACGTAGCGGAGTGATACGCCTTCGATCCGCTCGAACGGGTTGAAATCGGTGAAGTTTGAAATACGCGGGAGACGGATGACCGCAAGGTCAATGAGACCGATCTCCTCTTTTCTGGTGAATCGCTCGGTCAGACTGTCCTCGTCTTCCACTTCGATGTGGAGATACGGCGCCACGCCGACCACCGGGATGTGTGTTTTTTCTTCCAGCATCACAACGCCCGGGTCCAGGATGGTTTTGTCCCCGCGGAATTTGTTGATAATCAGACCCTTGATGCGGTCGCGCTCATCCGGCTCTAAAAGCTCTACGGTACCGTAAAGCTGAGCAAAAACGCCGCCGCGGTCAATATCTCCGACGAGGAGCACCGGTGCATCCACAAGCTTTGCCATTCCCATATTGACGATATCATCGGCTTTCAGGTTGATCTCCGCCGGACTTCCGGCTCCCTCGATCACAATGATATCATACTGTTCTTCCAGTGCATGGTACGCTTTCATGATGTCCGGGATCAGCTCTTTTTTGTGGGAAAAATATTCCCGCGCACTCATGTTTCCCAGTACCTCACCGTTTACAATCACCTGCGAACCGGTGTCATTCGTCGGCTTTAACAGAATCGGGTTCATCAAAACGGACGGTTCGATCCCGGCCGCTTCCGCCTGCATGACCTGTGCACGTCCCATCTCAAGGCCTTCTCTCGTAATAAACGAATTCAGCGCCATATTCTGTGATTTGAACGGCGCCACACGGTATCCGTCCTGATGGAAAATCCGGCATAAGCCCGCCGCAAGCAGACTTTTTCCCGCATTTGACATCGTTCCCTGTATCATAATTACTTTCGCCATCGTTTTTCCTCCTAAAACCACTGCAGAATCTGTGAAACGGCTTCTGTCAGAATCTGGTTTTCTTCATGTGTGCGTACGGCTGCACGGTAATATCCGTCGGCAAGGCCCGGGTAGTTGGAACAGTCGCGGATCAGAATGCCGCCTTTTTCCAGTCGTGCGGCAAGTCCTTTCGGTCCCTCAAAGAACAGATAATTTGCACAGGAATCCCATACGGTAAGACCTGCTTTTTCCAGTTCTGCTTTCATCCAGGCGCGTTCTTTTCCGATCAGTTCCCGTGCTTCTTTGACGTAAGCATCCTCGTTCAGGGCGGCAAGGCCTGCCATCTGCGCCGGAATCGAAACATTCCACGACTGCATGCTGCGGCTGATCCGATCCAGCAGATCCTCGTCGCTGCAGAGCAGATAGCCAAGACGCAGACCCGGCATTGCGTAAATCTTTGTGAACGCACGCAGAATCAGCAGATTCGGATATTCGTCCAGTTTTCCCTGCATCGTCACTTTTTCCGGCTCCGGCAGAAATTCTATGAAACACTCATCCAGCACCAGATAGATGTTACGCTCCCGGCAGTTATCCAGGATCTTTAAAAGAAGCTCCTGCGGAATCGTAAGGCCGGTTGGATTATTTGGATTACATAAAAAGACAAGATCCAGATCGTCGGTCAGATCATCGCAGAAATCGTCCTGTAAAAGAAAGCCTTTTTCCTTTTGCAGCGGATACATACGGATAAAACACCCTGCCGCTGAAAGTGCTGCTTCATACTCTGCAAATCCCGGCGCTGCAATCAGCGCTTTTTTCGGGCGGAGAGCCTGTGTCAGGGCAAAAATAAGCTCCGCGGCGCCGTTTGCAAACAGGATATTTTCTTCTGGAAGCTGCTCCTTTTCCGACAGTGCCCGGGTCAGGTCCCGGCACAGTGCGTCAGGATACTGTTCCACCGATTCCGCGCTCTTTCTCACCGCCTCTTTCACACTTTCCGGAGTTCCAAGAGGATTGACATTCACAGAAAAATCGACTCTGCATTTTTTCGTGTAAATGTCTCCTCCATGTGGATTTTGTCTCATACCATATGCCTTCCTTTCTCTTTTCCGTTGTGTTTCTATCTTCTCTTTTTACAGAAATAAAAAGAACGCGCGGATTCCCGCAAAGAACACCAGTCCGAGGAACGAGGTCAGATACATCAGATGATTTGCTCTTTTGATATCTTCCGCCTCGACCGGGCGGATGTCATCGCCGATCGTTGGTTTCTTTACGACTTTGCCGAAATACACGGCATCTCCGGCAAGCTGTACTTCCAGCGCCCCTGCCATAACTGCTTCTGTCTGCGCAGAATTTGGGCTGGCGTGGCAGTAACGGTCGCGTTTGTAAATTTTTTCTGCATTTTTCCAGTTCATGCGCTCGCATGCAGACGCAAGAATCATCAGCCATGCGCTGATTCTCGCCGGTATGTAATTGACGACATCGTCCAGCTTTGCCGCACACCGTCCAAAATACAGATATTTGTCATTTTTGTATCCCACCATGGAATCCATGGTATTGATGGACTTATACAGAAAGCCCACTGCCGGTCCGCCGATGGCAAGAAAGAGGAGCGGTGCAATGACACCGTCCGACGTATTCTCCGCGATCGTTTCCACGGCAGCTTTTGTCACTCCTGTTTCCGAAAGATTTTCCGTATCACGTCCTACGATCATGGAAACCGCATAGCGCGCCCCCGGAAGATCGTTTTCTTTTAATTTCTGATAGACCTTCATGCTCTCATCCTTCAGGCATTTCGTTGCCGGAATCTGCCAGCACCAGAGAACCTCCAAAAGGAAGCCGATGACCGGATGAATTTTAAATGCTGCAAAGAGCAGCAGTGCCGGAACACCGTATCCCGCCAGACAGACGAGGATCACGAGAAAAACTCCTCCGGCAAGCTCTCCCTTTGGCGTTTTCGGAAATACCTTCCGCAGCCATTTTTCCAGCAGGGCAATGAGATTTCCGATCACACGGATCGGATGATACAAAAAGGAGGGATCTCCAAGCAGCAGGTCCAATCCATAGCCCACAATCAGGGCTGCTAATGCTGTTTTCATCTTGTTTTCTCCTGTTCTTTCCGGTAAGAGACACACTGCTCCAGAAATTCCAGTGCGAGGTGCGGACTTGCCATATAGTAAAGATGCGGGAATCCCGCCATCATCCGTTTTGTCGCATGAATGCATTCCCAGTTCCGCTTCCGCAGCGGTTTTGCCGCATGCCATGCACTTCCGCAGTCTGTGCTGTCAAAGTAATGGAACTCATGGCCGCGCACCGGATTTCCGCCGTTCCGAAAGGTATCCTTCGTGTTTGGCGTGAGGGTGATATAGCCGAATCTTCCCAGCTTTTTTGTCCGATAAACATTTCCCGGAACAGCCTGTACCATAGGATACACATTTCCATCCATATCCTCCATGGATTCTGACAGGTACATATAACCGCCGCATTCTGCAAGAACCGGCATTCCCTGACGGATGTTATCGCGGATCTTCGTTCTCATGGTCTGGTTTTCCGAAAGCTCTTCTGCGTGCAGCTCCGGGTAGCCGCCGCAGAACAGAAATCCGTCTGTATTCTTTGGCGGCTCCGCATCGGAAAGCGGCGAAAAATATTCGATTTTGGCTCCAAGCGACGCGAGAAGCTCCAGATTATCCCGATAAAAGAAACAGAATGCTTCATCCTTTGCAACGGCAAGAATCGGCTTCGCAGCACGCACCTTGGCGGCTGCTTCGCTTTCTGTCACCTTACGCAGGGCTTCCGGCATTTTTCCCGAGAGCTCTTCTGCCCCTTCTGCAATCGCAAGAATTTTTTCAAAATCCAGTGTCTTCTGCAGTGTTTCTGCAAGCAGATTGACCTGCTCCCGCAGATTTTCCACCTCATCCGGCATCACAAGGCCGAGGTGGCGGCTTTCTAAGTGGCATTCCTTCAGTTCCGGCACAAAGCCGACACAGGAAATGCCAAGTTCTTTTTCCGCCATCGGCGCGATCTCCCGGTACAGCATCTCTGACATCCGGTTAAAGATTACACCGGCGATCCTGCTGTCCTCTTTGTACTGCAGGTATCCCTTGATAAAGGCAAGCGCTGAAACGCTCATGCCTTTGGCATCGACAACCAGAAGAACCGGCGTTTTTGTCATACCGGCGAGATCGTAGGCGCTGCCTTTGGTAGAAATTCCGCCAAGACCGTCGTAATACCCCATAACGCCTTCCAATACGGAAATGTCATGACCCGCTGCATGTTTGCAGAACAGATACTGTGTTGTTTCTTCCTCTGTGAAAAACGGATCCAGATTACACGACGGGGCGCCGATTACCTGTTCGTGAAACATCGGATCGATATAATCCGGGCCGCATTTAAACGCTGCGGGCTGCTTTCCCATCTGCTGCAGTGCACGGAGCAGTCCGCAGGTGATCATCGTTTTCCCGCTTCCGCTCCTTCCTGCTGCCAGCATGATTCTTGGTGCTTTCATTCTTTGGCACCTCCCTGGGCTGTAAAGATATAAACCGGATTCTGGGCAATCATCAGATGGCTTCTTCCGGCCTTTTTCGCATTGGAAGCCTGCAGACAGACGATTTCCGGCTCTTCAAACGCAAGTTTTTTGAAACACGATACTGCCTCCGCTAATGTTTCCACGGTTACTGTATTTAATACCACGCGGATGTTCGGATTCTTCCGCAGGAGCAGTTCCAGAATCTCTTTTAAGTTTCCGGCAGACCCGCCGATAAATGCATGCGTCGGAACCGGAAGTGCTTCGAGTGCTTCCGGTGCAGTTCCCTCAATAATTTCCAGATGATCCACTGCAAATTTCTTTTTATTTTCCTGCAGAAGTGCAACGGCTGCCGGATTTTTTTCTATCGCATATACCTTTCCCTGTGCTGCACGAAGCGCCATCTCAATCGAAACAGAACCTGTGCCCGATCCAATATCATAGACAACAGAATTCAAAGAAAGCTGCAGATGTGAAAGAGACGCATTGCGCACTTCCCGCTTGGTCATCGGTACTTTGTCACGCAGAAATACTTCATCTGCCATGCCGGCTGTAAACTCCGGTTCCGGATTCGGGTTTTCAAACAGAAGAACCGCAAGCGGAGCAAACTCCATTTTAGCAAGTTCGAATGGGGTTCCTGTCACAATCTGTTCTTCCGGATACGACAGATCCGTTCCCACATGCAGCACAATCTGCTCCCAGCCGTACGAACTTAACGTCTGGCAGATTTCCCTGACACTGCCCTTTCCGCCGGCGATCGCCAGAGTTTTCCGGTTTCGGCGGACCGTCTCCAGAAAGTTGCAGTGCTGTCCGTGCAGGCTCACAAATGCTGCATCCTCCCAGGACACTCCGATTTTGGCACAGAAATAAACCAGCGAAGAAATTCCCGGCTCTACACGGACAGAAAAATCCGCATCTTCCGCAAGGACGGCCTGAAGTTTCTTTGCTCCGCTGTAAAAGCCGACATCACCCGACTGCAGAAGAACAATCTTTTCATATTCCGGGTGCGCCTTCAGATACTCGTAAATCTTTTCCGGGCTGTATTCTGCAAGCATTGGCTTCTGATATTTTTCTACTGCTTTTGTCATGCGTCCCGCACCGATCAGCACATCCGCCTGCTCACACGCGTCTACGAGCGCCAGCGTCATCTGTGCTTCTGCACCAGGTCCGATTCCGGCGATCACGACGTCCCGTTTCACGGACAGATCAAATTTTTCAACGAGATACCGCTTGACCTCGTCCTCCGAGAGTCCTTCTTCCTCTTTCGGACGGCCGATCAGAACGACACGGACACCGGCCTTTTTTGCTGCCTCAATTTTTTCTTCAAAGCCGCCGTTTCTTCCGGATTCCTTCGTTACCATCCATTCGGCATGGAACGACTGCAGCATTGCAACGTTCATGTCCATAGAAAACGGTCCCTGCATGCCTATGGTATGTGCGGCATCAAATCCAAGTTCCGCGCAGGATGCAATTACGCCTGGCAACGGCAGCACCCGGGCATACACACGGTTTTTATAATCCGGAAGCTCTGCAAATTTTGCGAGTTCCTTGCTTCCTGTTGTCACCAGAATCTTTCCCTCTGTGCCCGCCAGATACGATACCGCTTCTTCTGTCGTATCGACCATGACGCAGGATGGATCTGCCGCAAGCGACGGCCGCAGCAGCCGAAGATACGTTTTTCCTGCTTTTTCACATGCAGACCGGATATTTTCCGACACAAGATCGGCATACGGATGGGTTGCATCGATAACCATTTCCGGCTGTTCTTCGCCAAAAAGCTGTTCCATCTCTTCTTCTGTCAGTCTTCCGCTTCGAACCGTCAGGGCACCGCCCTCCTCGATCCGGCACTTGCCGTATTCTGTCGCCGTACAGGCAAGGGATGCAATCTCATATTTCTTCAGAAAACTGCAGATTTCCCGGCCTTCCGTCGTTCCAGCAAAGACGATTACTCTATTCATAGCGATATCCCCTCGGCGTTACCATGTGATCCCGGATTTCCTTTGTCTGACTGTTTCCGATAAATACCGTCGTAAACATATCCACTTTTGTATTGCGAAGTTCTGCAAGCGTCATGGTCCGGCTCGTCTCCCCGTCTCTTCCGATCTGGCTTACGATTCCGCAGACGGTTTCCGGCGCTTTGTAACGAAGCATCAGATCACACGCTTTTTCCAGATAATCCGCTCTCTTATGGCTTCCCGGGTTATAAAGACAGATGACAAAATCCGCTTCCGATGCCAGCAGAAGACGTTTTTCAATTTTCTCCCACGGTGTCAGAAGATCGCTCAGGCTGATCAGGGCGAAGTCGTGGATCAACGGTGCACCAAGAACGGCAGCGCCTCCCGTTGCGGCGGTCAAGCCTGGAATTACCTTAATTTCAATATCAGGCCATTCTTCCGAAAGCTCATACATCAGACCTGCCATACCGTAAACGCCGGCATCTCCGCTGCAGATCATAGCAACCTGTTTTCCCTCTGCCGCAGTTTCAAATGCTAGACGGCAGCGCTCCACCTCTTTCCGCATCGGCGTCGTCAGAAATTCTTTTCCTGCAAAATGTTCTTTTACCAGATCCACATAGACGGTATAGCCGATGATCACATCGCAGTTCCGCAGCGCATCCGCCGCCTCGATCGTCATTTTTTCATATGCTCCGGGGCCGATGCCCACGACAAAAATTGTACTCAAAATACTGCCCTCCAGTCCGCCGCAGCCAGTGCAACTGTTACACCGTCCGCTGCCTCTTTTTTCTTTATCAGTCTGCCGCCGGCGAGAACTGCGCTGCGCTCACAGACATTGTCAATTCCTGTAATCTTCTTCACAAACGGAGACGGCGTAAATTCCCCCTCCGCCGTTTCCAGTTCTTCTGCAGAAAAGGTCCGGTACTGCCAGCCATACTTTTCCACCAGCTGCAGAATTCCCGGCTCCTGCGCTTTCAGATCAATACTTGCCGCCTGTCGAACTGCTTTTGGAGAAATCCCGGCCGCCGCAAGTGCCGCAAGAACCTTTTCTTCAATCCGGCCGGCCGGTGTATTCTTCTTACAGCCGATGCCGACGGTGATCACCTTCGGGATCAGGTGAAGTGTTCTCTCATATGGCGAATCCTCTTCCGATGTGGTAATGCAGATTCCCATCGACGGTTTTGCCGCCTCTTCCGGGATCAGTTCCTCCGGTTTTGTTCCCTCCACCGGAAAACGACTGCAGAATCCAACCGTTTTTCCGTCCACCAGAAGCGCCGCTGCCTCTTTTGCCAGCTCCATCTCACAAATTTCACAATGATTTTTTACAGCAAAGACATCGACCGCAAACTTGTGATTGACATCCGTTGCCGTTGTAATGACCGGAACCGCACCCGTTACAGCTGCAACTTCTTCCGTCAGCTCGTTTGCCCCGCCGATATGGCCGGAAAGTAATGAAATCACGAACTTTCCCTGTTCATCCATACACAGAACCGCCGGATCTGTCTTTTTACTTTTCACGTACGGTGCAATACTGCGCACCGCAATCCCGCACGCCCCGATAAACAAAATCGCATCCATTTCCTGAAACATGCGCTCTGTCCATGCAGGAAGCGACGGTGCAATCGCAGGAATTCCCGCTTCTTTCCCGTACTTTTCCAGTGCATATCCTTCACAGCTGTGTTTTTTCAGTGCCGCACAGAGTTTTTGATTCCAGGCGCATCCGTTTCTTGTAAAACTTGCTATGGCTATTTTCATCTTATTTTTCTGCCTCTCGGAATTCGGTGGTAAACGCCGGATTGTACAGATCACTTCTGCGGTAATTTCCCTGGGAAACGGCATTTCCGATGATCATCAGCGCTGTCTTGGTGATCTGGTTCTTTTTCGCCGTCTCGGCAAGTGTTCCAACGGTGCAGACGAACGTCTTCTCCTCCGGCCAGGTTGCTTTGTAAACGATCGCTGCCGGAGTATCTGCCGTATAGCCGCCTGCAATCAGCTCACGGGAAAGTTCCTCTAAGAGTCCCGTGCTTAAGAATACAACCATCGTTGCCTGATGTGCCGCAAAAGACGCAATGCTCTCCCGCTCCGGAACCGGTGTTCTTCCGGCCATTCTGGTGATGACAACACTCTGGGAGATATCCGGCAGCGTATATTCCATTTCAAGGGCAGCAGCCGCTCCGCAGAAAGAGCTGACGCCCGGACAGTCATCGTGAGCGATTCCAAGGGCATCGAGCGCATCAATCTGTTCGCGGATTGCACCGTACAGGCACGGATCTCCCGTGTGGAGTCTTGCCACAGTCTGGCCTTTGATTTCGGCCTCTTTCATAACATCAATCACCTGCTCCAGCGTCATGGTTGCACTGTTATATACCACACAGCCCTCTTTTTTCAGATCCAGCAGTGCCGGATTGACAAGAGAACCTGCATAAATGATAATGTCCGCCTCACCAAGCAGCTTCTGTCCTCTTACCGTAATCAGATCCGGGGCTCCAGGGCCCGCTCCAATAAAATGTACCATCTATTTTTTCCTCTTTTCTTTTACAATAATCAGTGAATAGTAACTTGCCTGGTCCGGGATTTCTTCCGCGCTGAAATACTTCTGTTCCGTATCCATGCCGCAGTTTTCTACCATCACCGCCCGGCAGTTCTTTTCCTTCAGGAACTGTTTCACAGCCGGCATCTTTTTACCCGCTTTCATCAGAACCTTTGTTCCTGAAAGTTCCAGTGCATCTTCAATCTGGTAAGACGCCGGAATCACATGCAGTTCTTCGGAATTTTCCACCAGTCCCTCGGAAAGAGATGCTGCTGCCGCGCAGAACGATGTAACACCGCTTACAATTCTCGCATCGTAACCGTCTTCCAGTACCCGTCTGTGTACATAAAGGTAGGTAGAATACACAGTTGGATCTCCGAGTGTCAGAAATACTACGTTTTTTCCTGCATCCAGCAGCTCCTCTATTTTTTCTGCACCGCGCCGGTGATTTTCCTCCAGTTCTTTGGCATTCTTTGTCATCGGCATTGGAATAGCAACGAGCTCTTTTTCTGCCAGTTCCGGCACTGCCTGAACAGCAATCTGGTAGGCAATGCTCTCTTCCGGTTTCTCTCCTGGTACTGCAATCGTATCATTTTCCCAGATCAGACGGACGGCCTTTAACGTCATAAGCTCCGGGTCTCCCGGTCCGATTCCTGTTCCAAATAAAATTCCTGTCATTTTGTTTTTACTCTTTTCTGTTTTCTTTTTCTTCCTGCTCCCGCAGGCGCTCCAGAAGTTCTCCCGCTCCCGGGGTTTCCCCGAGCAGGCCCTCATTGCTTGAAAAAACAATCGCCTCCGTCTGCACTCTGCCCTCAATATGGTAATTCATGTAAAAAGCAATTTTTTCTGTCACTTTTTCCATGGTCTCTTTCAGGCATCCTGCTTCCTTTAAAATCTGCACCGCTTCTTCTGTCGTTCCGGTCTCCAGCAGTTTTTTTGCCAGTGCAAGATCCGCCCCTGCACGCACCGCCTGCGCCGTAAGAAGCTCCGCACGGCAGTCTGCCTCGTGGGAATGGGTATTCATAATTCCGCCGGACACCTTGACAAATTTTCCAAGATGTGCCACAAAAAGGATGGCGTCAAAGCCGAGCTCAGCTGCAAATTCCAGTGTTTTTCCGACGTAATTACTGCACTTAACGGAATGGTCTGCACGGACCCACGGATACGTTTTTAAGAAGTCCTGTCCGTAATTTCCCGGTGTCACCAGAAGGACGCGGTCACCCTGTGCTTTCCGCATTTCCATCTCGACACGGATCGTGGAAATCAGCGCCTCCTCGCTCATCGGCACTACAATCCCGCTCGTTCCAAGGATTGAAATGCCGCCGGTGATGCCAAGTCTCGGATTGAATGTATGCTTTGCCAGTTCTTCCCCTTCCGGTACGGAGATGACAACCTGCAGTGCGCGGAAATCATCGAGTTTTTTCTGAATCTCCTCCACATTCTCGCGGATCATCTGGCGCGGTACATGGTTGATCGCCGCGTTTCCGACCGGCTGATCCAGCCCCGGCTTTGTCACACGCCCGACGCCGAATCCTCCATCGATTACAATTCCCTCTTCTGTTCCAAACGTCACTTCCGCGTAAATCAATGCTTTATCTGTCACATCCGGATCATCCCCGCCGTCTTTTCGGACGGCACAGCTTACTTTTTCGGCACTTCTCCGGATATCCAGCAATTCCAGATTCAGAACAATGCCCTTTGGCGTATGGATTTTCACTTCCTGTATTTCTTTCCCGGAAAGCAGCATAAACGCCGCTCCCCGCGCTGCCGCTGCAGCGCAGGAACCCGTCGTATATCCCATGCGGAGTTTCTTGCTGCCGCGCATAATATATGCATCTTCTAAGCCTGTCCTGCTCATGTTTTTCTCCTTAACAGATCCGGCGGTTTTTCTGCCGGATCACGCTATCTGTTTTATCATAACACACAATGAAAAAATGCTGAACCATTTTCGCATATTTTTTCAAAAAAGATCAATTTTTCCCGGCTGTTTTTCTATCTCAGAAACTTATTCTTTTCCCAGCTTCCTGTTGTTTCAAACTCCGCGGCTCTTCTTTCTGCCTGTTTTACAATTTTTTCATCAATTCCCATATTTCCAAGCAGCGCAATCGCATTCTTTCCTCTTGCCGGCCCCTGTTCCAGGCGATACGGGAAGGAAATACTCTGCGCGGTAATCTGCTCTTCAAAATGATAATTGGTGTAGAGATCTTCCAGCAGATACGTCAGTTCAGTATCATGTGTTGCTGCAAGACAGAGCACATTTGCACGGCGCAGGGCAGCAAGCACACTCTCTGACGCTGCAATCCGCTCCGTCGTGTTTGTTCCCCGCAGCACCTCATCAATGACGCACAGAAGCGGTGTTTTTTCACGGCTTGCCTCCAGAATCCGTTTTAAAGATTTTACTTCCACAACAAAGTAACTCTCTCCCTGTGCCAGATTATCGCGGAGTGCCATGGATGTCATGATCCGGCACACAACACCGCGGTACCGCTTCGAAAGACTCGTGTTCAGTGCCTGTGCCAGAATCGCATTCACTGCCATGTTTTTCATAAATGTGGATTTTCCCGACGCATTCGAGCCGGTCAGCAGAATTCCGCCCTCCGCATACAGACTGTTTGCCACCGGATGTGTCAGAAGCGGATGATAAAGCTCCTCCACATCGATCCGACAGCCCGCCTTTTTCTCATCCAGGAATTCCGGCCGGCAGTAATACGAAAGGCTCTCCCGGTACGATGCTGCAGACAGTGCAAAGTCCAGGAGTCCAAGATCCTCTGCCATCTGCAGAATCGCTTTTTCATACGATTTCACTCCGGAAACAACCGAAGAATACTCGATCAGATCCAGCAGAAAGAACGTGTGAAAGTATGCAAAAATCATGTTTGCTGCACCGCCCTGCGATTCTTTCGTATTCACAAGTGTTCTGCATTTTCTTGTAATCGGACGGAGTTGTTTTTCCTGTTCTTCCAGACGCTTCTGATACATTTCCAATCCGGAAATTTTTTCTTTTCCAAGTTCCCTGGCTGTCCGCTGCAGCCGCAGGATACAGCCAAACGCTTTTAATGCACTCTCCAGCTTTTTGCTCTCCCTTTCATGCATCAGTCCGTTGCCGACCATAGAAGCAAACAGAACAGCCACACCCAGCGGAGGCAGTACAAACAGCAGTCCAATTCCAAGCACAGCAATACCGGCCATCAGAAGATATTTCCCCTTCTCTCCCGGCTCCGCCTCCATCAGTACGGCTATTTCTTCTGTCGGCGGATTCATCTTTTCTTTTTCCATCAAAAGAAGTGCTTTCTGCACTGCTTCTCTGGCTTTTTGGTTCTCTGCAAAAAGCTTCATCAGCCGTTCCCGCTCTTCCCTGATTTCTGTTGTTGTGACCGGCATCCGAAGCGCCGTGTACAGATATTCTTCCCCGCACACCGACACTGTGTGGTCAACTGTGTCAAAAACCGCATCGAGATCCAGGTCATTCCAGGTAATCGCGTCCACGCAGAAGCTTTCCCCTGCTTTTCGTCTCAGACACGCTTCCAGTTTTTCTTTCTTTTCCCGTGCCGTCCGTTTCTCCTGCTTTTTTCCCCATTTCTTCCGCAGTTGTACCAGCTTCTTTTCCTGTTCATTTCTGTTATTCTGTACCATCCAAACTCCCAGCAGTATCAGAACCACAAAAATTCCTGCCGTCGTGTACAGTTCTTTCATGTCTTATCGCCATCCTTTTTCCTGCTCTGTATCATAAGTCTTTTGATTCTGTCTTATTCTAGCACAGAACCCTCTTCCCTTCCAGATTTTGTTGCAAAAATCATCTCCACCGCCGCATGTACAGCCAGTCTCTGTGAACTGCTGCCGTCACCAATGCAGGTGGAAAGGGTAAGTATCTTTTGAACTTCCTTTTCCTCACCGCTGCCAAAGATAATGCTGTTTTCTTTTCTTTCCTGTACCCATGCATTCCAGTCTGCATCGCTCCATGCTCCCAGCCGGTAAACATCACTTTTGGCATCCGTCTCCTCCACACTCCAAATACGGCACTGCCATGCTTCACCCGGCAAATACAGGTACAGATACGGAATTTCCTGTTCCCACGACGCCTCACGATACTTTTTCAATCCTCCGAACATCGTTCCATCCCGCATATTATGCCCATATAAAATCGTGTGACGTTCAGAAAAATCCTCCGGTGTATCACACGGTGCAAAAATACTGCCGTAAATCCGCTCCCTGCAAAACGCATCGTGTGTCAGATAATATTCGTTATCCTGCCCGTGCGCAACCGGAACATCTAAGGCGCAGCCCGGAATCCAGAGCCACGCGCAGATTTCTCTATTTTTTGATCGAAGTCCTGCAAAATCAATTGTCCGAAACAGATTTTGATCTGTACTGCCCGGTTCCTGCTCCTGCACTTCTTCGCTTTTTTCGTTTTCCTCTTTGTTCTCTTCTTTTTCTTCTCTGACATACATCTCCACCGCTTCTTCCTGTTCTTTTCGAATCTGCCGGCTTACCTGAATCTGCGGCAGATACCAGAAAAAAAGCGCCGCCAATGTCAGAACTGCAATCCCTCTTCTTTTTCTGCTGATTTTTTCTCTCTCCATTTTGTTTTCATTCCACCACCCGAACCGATGGTGGAATGTTTTTCCGTTTTGTTATTCAACCGGAATCCGGTTTTTTACAATACTGTTGTGTCCATAATCATCCCAGCGGTATTTCTGATTTTCAAATACAACCTCACTTTCTTTGGGATGTCCGCAAAGATTTACCGATACCGAAAAGACGCGCGCAGGATCTTTTCCATATGCCGGCTCTTCTAGTTTTTTCACGGTAACATTCTTCGTACCTGTCACCTGCATAAGCGAATACCGCAGCACCTTCTTCTCCTGTACCCGGTAATCGTTTCCTGCCGGAATTCCCCGGATCTGTACCGACTGTTCCGTGTAGCCGTCCCGATCTGTCGTTTTCTCCACCTGTGTTTTTGTAAACGTAAGATAGCATTGGTATGTATGTTCTTTTCCATACAGATCCTTTCCCTTCACGGAAAACAGAAACGTTGGATTTCCATGCGCCCATGTAATCTCATCCGCCTTGATCTTCTTTGTAATCGTCAAGGTTTCACATGCAAGATCCTTCATCGTCACGGTCTGCACTTCCTGTTTTGCCTCCAGCACAAACGAAACCGGTTCTGCCGCAAGGTATCCATCCGGCGCGGCCTCCTCCACAAGGACATAAGAACCCGGCTTTAATTTTTCCAGTTCATGCGGACCGCTTCCTCCTGAAATCCAGCTGTCCACACGGTTTCCATCCATATCTTTTAATACCAGCTTTGCGCCGGAAATTCGTTTTCCGCTCTCTGCATCTATTTTTTCAATTGTCAGATGTGTTCCATCATTTTCGACCGTCACCGACAGTTCCGATTTACCGTCAATTTTTCCGTTTTCTACCACAAATTCCCGGCATGTGCTGTCCAGCAGATAGCCCTCTGGAGATGCTGTCTCCTGATAGTACCAGACACCGTCCAAAAGTCCCGTCAGCTCAATTTTTCCATTTGCATCCGTCTTTTTTGTCTCATCAAAACTTCCATCTTTCGTCCAGATATGAAAGGCTGCTCCCTGAAGCACTTTTCCGTCTCCCTGACTTACTTTCTGCAGAACAAAACGGTTCTTCCAGTTTGTAAACGTCAGTGTGATCTGTGCGTTTTGTTCCCCGATCGTTATTTTCTTTTCCGTCGGATCCAGCACATATCCATTTGGAGCCGCCGTTTCCCGCACAAGATACGTTCCGTACTCCAGCCCGTCTTTGAACGCCTCTCCATTTTCATCCGTTTTCAGCACAGCTGCTACCGCCTGATCCGGAAACAGCACTGTTCCGTTTACCGTTGTAATTGCTCCGCTCGCAATCACCTGATATGTTGCACCAGAAAGTGCTTTCCCTGAGTTTTCTTCCGTCTTTTTTATCTTCAGTGAGCCTGTTTTTCTTGTGTTTTCTGCCTCCAGATGGATCGTCTGCATGCCTTCCTTGTCAATGGAAAATTCCTGCTCCCAGCTTCCTGCATAACCAGCTGGATTCTTTGTCTCCACAACACGGAATTTTCCATTTTCACTGTCTGTATCCAGAATTCCCTCCAACAGATAAGAACCCGTTTTTTTCACCCAGTTCATCTTTTTGAATTCACTCCAGGTGTTGTTTTTCCAGCGGTACACGGTAAATTCTGCACCCGAAATAGCTTCTTTTGTCTCTGCATCCATTTTTTTCACTACAAGATCTCCTACTTTCGACAGATGACAGGGAACGTTCGCTGTGTAACCAAATTCCGAAGTATTCCACGGCACAACAGTTATTCCCGTTTCCCGGGATGCTCCATGCCAGTTGTTGTACGTACTGGAAGTATCGTTTACAAAATTATCCGGCCATTTTTTCGGTGCTTTCACTCCGCCGCCAGGACCAGTTACCGCGTCGTTAGTGCCTCCATCATAGAAAATCATCGTCTGGGAATTTCCTTCAAAGGTAAATGTAACCCAGCCTTCCGAATTTTCCGGAGTTGTTCCACCGTCCGGCTCAGAGCCGCGTCTTGCCGACCAGATCGCTTCTGTTCTGGCATCGTAGACGATTCTGGCATCTGCCTCCTTCGTCAGATAGATATGTTCTGTCTCATCAGCCAGATAAAAGCCCTGCTTAAAGTCCAGATCTGAAAGTGTAAAATATCCTTTCACATTCAGCGGATTTCCTTTACTGTCGTAATAAGCAAACCGTACCTTGATCCAGAGCAGACCTTTAATATCAATGACCGGCTTATTGTGGTCAATCGCCACGACTACCGCATCCACGTCCTCATACCCTGATGGTACAACCGTGTTCTGCCAGTCTTCCAGCCAGATCCGCATCGTTATATTTTCCCCGTGGCACTCTCCAACATTCGTATATTCCGCATACATTTTTCCTTTTTTCGACTCCAGCGGCGTGAAGGAACGGAGATTACTCCATCCCTTCACATCGGCCGCCGGCCACCATGTGGAACAGCATTTCGAATGGCTCTCTCCGTTTTTGCAGAACAGATTGTCCCAGGTACTTCCATCTGTACTTCCAAAACGGATTTTTGTCTCACTTCCGATCAGCGGGGTAAAATCATATCGGCCGTCAATAACAGAGTCCGATGATACAACTTCTCCGATTCCGGCTTTCGAAAGAGAAGGAAGACTCGTAAGACTCGAAGCCAGAACATCTTCCCGAAAACAAAATCCCAACAACAGCAGAATTCCTGCGAGAAACCAGAAGCTTTTCTTTGCTCTTTTCATTCTTTCCTCCTTTCAGACCGGCCCGCGGTAAGAAACAGGAAGGCTCCTGTCACGGCAATTCCAATGGGGACCGCTGCTGACGGATCGCGCAGACCTGTTTTTGGCGCGCTGTGCCAGATAGAAGGGCCTTCTTCCTGCGGCAGATCTTCTCCTTCGACAGAAAAAATCCATTTTACCCCGCTTTTCCGAAGTGCCCATTCATTTCCAAGTTCTGACGGCACACGGATTGAAAAACAGATTTCTTTCCGTTCATCTGGACTGCATATTCCAAGACTTTTTGCTGCCCATAGTCCCTCACTCTCTAAATCACCTTCATAAATCACGCTGTCTCCCTCTCGTATTTCCAGTTTCACCTTGGAAAGCAGTTCTTTTTCTGTTTCACTGAGTTCTTCCGGAAGTTCCGTCCGCAGAAAAAATTCTGCACGGCTTGCTGTCGTGTTCACCAGTGTGAACGTATCTTCCCATTCATCTCCCGGCATCAGCACTGGAAAGTTCCGAAAGAAATTGTCGGGTGCCAAGATCAGATTCCGCGCTGCTCCTTCGTACGAAACGGTGAGGAAGCTCTGCTGCGAAACCTCCGAAACGGTATTATCCGCCTCGTGGACACACTGTTCAATTTCCAGTTCTTCTCCCCACGGAGCTTCTGCCGTAAAATCCGGCGTCACATTCGCTGCCTGTACGGCCTCCGCCTGGATTTCAACGGACAGCACCTGTCCCTCCGCCTCACTGGTCCACGCAGATGGAATGGTGATTGTACGGAAAAAATCGACAGATTCCTGCTTTCCCAGCACTTTGGGATAATAATAATACTCTCCTGCTTTCAGCCAGACGTCCTCGATTCCCCCAAGGTCCTCTTCCCCCAGACGGTAATCCTGCGTTTCTTCCTCATCAAACACAGGCTTTACCCGGACATAGCATGGTTCAGCATAATTGGTGATCCGCGGAATTTTTGAAATCACCTGGGAAGGCAGTACAATGCCGTTTTCCGGTCCCTCATACTTCTTTTCTCCATCCCCGTCTTCCTCATATTCCCAGATTCCAATATTTACATCTCCGACAGCTATTTTGTTAATGGTCTCAACACTGCTCCGGTAATATGCATACGTTCCGCTGATTCCCATCAGAAGACTTGCCGCCGCACATCCGATCCTGACGCGTTTTCCTTTCATGTCTGACCACCTCTCTCATAAGCATCCCATGCCTCCCGATAGCCGTGAAATACCATATTCCCCTTCTGGATCTGCACCGATTCCTCATAGACCGAAACCTCAAGTTCTTTCTGTTCCATTTCTTTTGCAACGCGGATTCCGGTAAACAATTCTGTCGTGCTTTCGCCTTCTGAAACCGGTTTTTTGTAATAATAGTAGTCATCTTCTCCTTTTACCCAGTTTTCCGTATCAAGTCCCTCAATCGCTTCAATTGGTTCACTGAATATAAATGCCGCTCGAATATAGCAGGCAACGGAACCTTCATTTCTGATTTTTACTCTCTTTACCACACTTTTCCCTGGCGGTACGGGCGTCGGTGTCGGAAATTCTTCATCGATAGTACTTGTATTATGTCCGAACACCATACGATTCCAGGCACTCTCGTGATCTGTAAAATACGCCGAAGTTCCCGGCAGCAGCCAAATGGCTGCCGCCATCGTGCACCCGGCCGCACCCGCAAGGAAAAACAGCCGTTTCGTCTTTTTCTTCATCTTTTGTCCCCCAGAAAACTGCTTAAATTCCAGGTGCTTCTGTCTGTTCCGGCTCCGACTGCGGTGCCGTTACCTGCCCCTTCTGCCCATTATTCTGATTTACATACTTCTCCCAGGCCTTTGCTGCCCGCTCGGCAGCCGTACTTCCCTCACCGGTATTCAGCGCCTGGATTGCATAATAATTGATCGGAATATCGACCTCTTTTTCATCCAGCTGCCCTTCCACGATATTAGCTGCTGTCACGCTCGTAAATAAAGGATCCGTCGTTTTGCCAGCTGCGAGCACTTCATTGTAGAGATATGTATATACCATCGAATTGTTCTGTTTTTTCTTGTACATCAGCACCCATTTTTTCGAAAGCTGATTCATCGAAAACAGTTCCGTATCGACGGCTGCCCCGCCGTTTAAACGGTTTCCGGATGTATCTGCAACGATCACTTTTGCGATTGGTATGGAAACATCCATATAGACGTAAGAATCATTTTTACCTTTATTTTTGATACGCGGGTCCTTCGGAATCACCTGGGTCGGCACAATATGATTGGTCTTTCCGTCCGGATCCGGTGCGTACGATGGTTCATTTCCTTCGATATCTACTTTTCCCACAACAAACTGGTTCGTCACAGAATCCTTATCCGTCAGATACGCCAGTGTTCCGCCCGCTGCCAGGGCTCCTGTCAGAAGCAGTGATGCTGCCCAGAATACGATTTTCCGCTGTTTTTTCATAGATCAATTCCTCCTGTTTTCCTAAATAATTTTGCTAATTCTTTTTATAACTTGTTTTCCTGCATGATTTTTCTACCGTGCCAAAGCTGCCGGATTGTAAAAAGCATCACCGCTCCCACGGCCAGAAAAAAGAGTGTTCCTCTCTGCCGGAGCCAGATGATACCAAAGCCAAGCCAGGGAAGAGCTACGATCACATTCCCGATCACCTGTTTTTCCAAAACGATGCCTGCATCTTCCTCCGCGTTGGCATCCCCCTTAGTATAGTATCCTTCCTCGCTCTTTTCCACGATCCGGTGTGTCACCACCATATTTCCTCTCCGGTAGGTAATCACATCCCCCGGATTCCATTCCTTCTTCCGTCCATCCACAACCACAACAGATCCCGTCGGGATCTCCGGTTCCATGGACCCGGACAGTACGACATAGGCGCAGAAATACTGCATCAGATACCATCCCGCCGCCAGAAAAAGGAAGGAAAGAAAGCCCTGCAGCCCCAGTTTTCCTTTTGCTTTCATTTGCTCCCTTCCGTCGATGCGGATATCCAGACAGTCATTTTTGCACGCAAAAAACAGAGGATAGCATTTACCCTCTGTCTCAGAATATCCCTGTTTCATTTTCTCTAAAGTTCTTGTAAAAGTGATTTAAACTTACCACAGTCCGGGCGAAAACGCAAGCATTGTCTGCCCGTTTAATTCTAAATTTTTTCTAAAGCCTGAAACGCAGAAAATTTTCAGAACTTTTCCCGGAGCTTTTTTTCTCCAAACGCAAGCCGCTTTTCCAGCTCCTGCCCATTTTCTGCCCCAAGGATTTTTCGCATTACACTCTCTTCTTCCCGGATTCCTTTTCCGTGAAGTACGCCGTATGCGCCGGCATCACTTCCCGCCGCAAGCACAACGTCCTTTTCAAATGCGAGCTGCAGACCTTTTTTCTGCGTCTCAAAAATCCACGCCAGCGTTTCAGCCGGATATCTGCCGTTCTCCAGAAGATTCGAAACCGTCACAATTGTCGGCACCCAGATTGTTGCATGCTCTGCCATACAGCAGATGCTCTCTTCATTCTGAAAGTTCCCATGTTCAACCGAGTCCACGCCTGCCTCTGCCGCATCCATCACAGCCTGTGCGCCGTTCACATGCGCCATCACAGAAAGCCCCGCATCATGCGCCGCAGCTGTCATTGCAAAAACCTCTTCCCTGGAAAGCGGCTCACTGGTCACATGCCCCTTTGTCGCGAAATCCAGGATTCCCGTCGTCATGATCTTGATAAAATCTCCGCCCGCACGGCGTACTTCACGCACAAGCGCGCAATACTCTTTCCAGTCTGAAAATGCGCGTCCGACAATTTTTCCATAACGGCCCGCCCTGTGAATCGCAAAAACCGGTGTGCGGTATGTGATCCCGTACTCCGGCGCAAGGCTCCGTGCAAGAACACCCGCCCCGTACGGATCTCCGCCGTCACGCACATAGGAAATCCCTGCCTTCTGATACGCCGCCAGATGTTCCCGGATCAGATCCTCCCGCGGGCCGTTTTCATGCGCTGCCGCCGCCTTTTTGTAATCCACACCGTCCATAAAAATATGGGCATGGCATTCTGCTGTCACCATTTTTGTTTACCGCCTTATCTCCGATTCCACCACAGCTTCTCTACGGCCCATTTTCCAGTTCTGCTCCGAGAGATACAGATGATATCCACAGCCGTTTTCTACTCGCCAGTCATAGTAACTCTTCTGTGGCACGCCGTACTGCTCAAGGATACTCATGATCGTGCCTCCGTGCACCACCATCGCCACGTTGCGGTAATGGCGGCGGATACACGTATCCACCATCTTGTCAAAGCCGGCGATGCAGCGGTCCTTGAACTGCTGCGGGCTCTCACCGCCCGGAAAGGCAAGCGTCGCCATGGAATCAATCCACTCCTGGTATTTCGGATTATCTTTTAATTCCTGATAATTTTTGTTCTCAAACTCACCAAAATTGCACTCTGCAAATTCCGGGATTTTGACCTGTTTGGCGTACGGATACAGAATGTCTGCCGTTTCCAGACACCGTTTCAGCGGGCTGACGAACAGAAGCTCAACGGTATCCATCGTCCGCTGTTCCAGCTCTTTTTTCCCTTCCTCACACAGTGGTTCATCCGTCACGCCGATATACCGTCCTAATGTATTGCCATAGGTTTTTCCATGGCGGATCATTGCAATTTTAATCATGTTTTTCCTCACCTTTCAGCAGGATTCCGATTCCGCACACCACACGGGTTACCGAATCAGCCTTTGCTGCCAGCTCCGTACAGATGCGCCCCGTCTTTTCCCGCCATTTCCGGTCGAAGGGTTCGATCGGAACCACTCCGTAACCGAGTTCATTCGTAACAATGCAGATTTCCGGATTTTTCTGCAGCAGTTCTTCCAGTTCCGCTTCCGGTGCAGTCCCGGTCTCCTCTTCCAGAAGGAGCCATCTGCGGACTAGTTCCTGAAAATCATATACGCCGGAACATGCCGACAGCTCCTCTTTCGAAACTGCTGCCCCATCGGCCCATCCTGTTTCTTTTCCGGTCATCTTTTTTGCAAAGTCAAGCTTTCCCTGAAAAGCCCCTCCAATTACTAATTTCATTTCCAGTTCTCCATTCCAAGAGAAAGTACCACAAGAGACAGGAGCTGTGCCAGCTCACAGAGCGAAAGGAAATAGCCTGCGAGATCTCCTGTAATTCCTCCAAAATACTTACTGCTTTTCCATTTATAATAACAGAATACCAGTGCCGATACAACCAGTACATCCAGTGCCGCCCAGACGCAGAATGAAGCTGAGAGCGCCGTCACGGCAAAAATCGTCACAACAAGCACCGCCGCCGTTCTTTTTTTCTCTGCGCTCATGCCAAACGCTGCCGCTGTTCCTTTCGGATTGGCATTTGGAAAAAACGCGATCGAAAGACCGCTGAACGATCTCGAAACTGCGAAGCCAAATGCATACGCCGGAAAAATCTTCCAGACAAGTTCTCCGGCTGCGCCCGCGTACAGTACAAAATACAGACATCCCATAATAATCGCAAATGCTCCGGCGTGCGGGTCTTTTAAGATTTCCAGTCGGCGCTGTTTTTCTCTCCAGGAACTTAACGCATCCATCGTATCCAGATAGCCGTCGAGGTGAATGCCGCCCGTCACCAGAACCGGAACTGCCGTCAGCACTGCAGCCCGCAGCATGCTTCCCGCGCCAATCTGCTGCAACAGCCAGAAAAGCACCGCCGAAACTGCACCGACAGCCAATCCGACCCACGGAAAGAAACACAACGCATATTTCATGTTCTCTTTTTCCCAGTCTGCCGGCGGCATCGGGATTTTCGAGTACATGGCAAACGCCACTTTAAAGTTATTCCATATCGTTTTCATCTTATTCTTTTTTTATTCTGACGGGAATCCCATACACAACCTCGGTCACACAGTCCGCCATCTCTGCCAGACGTACATTAATGTTTCCCAGGATCCGCTGGTATTCCATCGTCTCCTCCTCATATCGGTATCCATCCGAAAAAATTTCATTCGTCACCAGAACCAGATTCCGCGCCTGATAGGCCAGACGGGAAACGCCCGCAAGAATTTCCTCCTCCGCCCGCGCTTTTCCCGCCCCGGATGGATCAAATATTTCATTTGCCGTGAGATTCGACATACATTCGAGCAGCACATCGCTTCCCGGTTCCAGCTCCACTTCTTTTAAATTCGTATAACACTCAATCGTCGAAAACTGCTTTGCCGCGCGCATCTTCCGGTGGCGTGCAATACGCGCCTGCCCTTCCGCACCGAACGGCTGCATCGTTGCGATATAAACCCTCCGTGTTCCGCCAAAATCCAGAATACACTGCTCCGCATACGCCGATTTTCCGCTGCCGCTGCCGCCTGTAACCAGATGTATCATCGTTTCACCTGCCTTTTTTAAGTCAGCGGCACATACGTTTCGATCTGTGCCTCGTCAAATGTCGCCATGCCGCGGTATACGGCATTTGCCTGATCCAGAATCGGGAAAAGCATGATGGCGCCCGTTCCCTCGCCCAGACACATATCGCAGTGCAGAAAGGCTTCTTTTCCAAGCTCTGCAAGCAGCAGATGCGCCGCCGGCTCCTTCGATACGTGCGAAGCAATCATATAGTCCTTTGCAAACGGTGCAATCCGTGCAGCAAGAAGCGCTGCCACACAGGAAATAAAGCCGTCCATCACAACCGGAACGCCATGTGCAGCCCCTGCAAGAAAGACACCCGCCATGCCGGCAATGTCAAAACCGCCGACCTTTGCCAGCACATCGATGGGATCGGACGGATCCGGCTGATTGATGGCAATTGCTTTTTCAATCGCTGCAATTTTCCGCGCAAGACCTTCACTCGAAAGCCCGGCGCCCCGTCCCGTCAGTTCCGGAACCGGCTGATTCAGGAAAACGGCTGCCATTGCACTGCTCGTCGTCGTATTTCCAATGCCCATCTCACCGGTTGCCATCAGCTGATAGCCCGCCGCAATTTTTTCTTCCGCCACGGCGATTCCTGTTTCAAGCGCACGAACGGCCTCTTCCCTTGTCATCGCCGGACCTTTTGCCATATTTTTTGTTCCATACGCAACTTTATACCGCGGAACCTTCGTATCGCGCGCCATTCCGATATCAATCGGAAACAGATCCGCATGCGCACCGCGGCAGAGAATGGCTGCTGTCGCCTTCTCCTCCAGAAAATTTTCCGCAACTGTCGCTGTCACTTCCTGACCGCTCTGCGTCACGTTTTCTTCCACAACGCCATTGTCCGCACAGAACGTCAGAAGTGCTCTTTTTTCAATCGAAATCTCCTCTTTTCCGGTGATTCCGGCAATCTGGATGAGCACGTCCTCCAGCTTTCCGAGGCTGTGGAGCGGCTTTGCAATGCCGTCCCAGTGAGCCTTGGCACGATCCATCGCCTCTCTCGAAAGCGGATGGATCTGTTCGATTGTTTCCTGTAATGTCATCTTTTGTTCGCCCCTTCTTTCGATATGACGTCCGATCAGCTCTGTTTTTTCACCCAGTTCACAAAGAAAATATGGGAATCTTCCCGCGCTGTTCCGCTGGAAGTTGTCCATTTATAGGTGTATGTATATGTCACACATTTTTCTTTATCCATATTCAGATTTTTAAATGCTTTCGGAGTCATGAAATATAGATAATCAAAATCATCTCTCGTATCGCCAAAGCCCGGGATCACACGTTTTGTGCCGTTCTTCAGATATGCATCCATGATCGACTGGGATTCATCCACTGCACCGTAGGCTCCATTATTTTTCAGCTGATTGATAATCGAACTGCTCTGCTCCGCAATTCCCGTCAGATAGTTTGTCAGGCTTCCGTTCCGCGCCGGTTCAAACTGCTGCTGTTTATAAATCGCTGTGCGGAGCGAAATATTCTGTGCCGCCATCCGGTTCCGGATGACCATCGCAACTGCCGTCATACCGGTTTTTCTCTGGACACCCGCCTCCGCACTGCAGATAGCCGCAAAGAAATCACGGTCACTCACAGACGGATCCGTGTAATACTGATGCTCCATCGTATAATATTTTCCGCTTACGCTGTCCTTTGCACGCACATACTGGCTTGAGCCGAGAATGCACACTCCGTTTTCGTCAAAGCTGTAGTACCAGTTGCTGCTGTTCTTTTTCAGCAGAGCGTAATACGATTTTACCATCTTTCCGTCGCTTCCAAAGTAATACCAGCCCGTCTGCGGATCACCGCTTACCATCCGTTTCTGTGCATTGAGCCACTGGTTCTTTGCCATGCCTCCCCAGTCTTTAAAGTAATAGGAAGCGCCGTTGATAGTCCGCTCTCCCGTCACCATCACGCCGTTGGCATCGGCATAGTAACTGTTGTTTAAATGCGTAAAGAAGGTATTGCGGTACATCGCACCATTTTCCCGGAAGTAATACCACTGGTTCTCTTTCGAAAGCCAGCCCGTCACCATCTTTCCATCCGCATCGGCATAATACGTTTCACCGCCAAGCTGGAAAAAGGTACTACGGTACATGCCGCCCCAGCCTCGGAAATAATAATACATACCATTGATTTTCTGCCAGCCGGTTACCATCTTTCCATCTGCATTCACACGATATGTATTGTTGTCATATTCAAAAAAGCGGTCAAAATACTGCTCTCCGGTTTCATCAAAATAGTAATATGTACTGCCCTGCTGCAGCCAGCCGATGGTCAGTTTTCCATCTGCAGCCGCATGGCAGACACTCGTTCCGTTTTTGATGAATGCATTCTGATACATGCCGCCCCAGTCCTTGAAATAGTACCAGTCACCGTCGATCTGTTTTTTTCCGACAGCCATCTTTCCGTTCTCATCGGCATAGTAAAGTGCACTTCCTGTCGGTGCTTTGAAAAAGGTGCTGCGGTACATGCCGCCCCAGCTTCGGAAATAATACCAGGTTCCATCCTGCAGCAGCCAGCCGGTCGTCATCTTTCCATCCGTATCAACATGATAAATATTATTTTTATGCGTCAGAAAGGTGTTTTGTGCCATGCCGCCCCAGCTTCGGAAGTAATACCAGATCCCGTCAATCTGTTCGAACCCGGATGCCATTTTTCCATCCGCATCAACATAATACGTATTCTTGTCATACTCAAAAAAACGATTCCGGTACATCGCGCCCTGATCATCAAAATAATAATACACATCATCGATCAGTTTCCAGCCGGTCGCCATTTTTCCGTCCGCATCAGAATAATACGGTACATTTTTCACGGTGTAAAAGGCATCCCGGTAAACACCGCCCCAGCTTTGGAAATAATACCAGGCTCCATCAAGTTTTTTCCAGCCGACCGCCATTTTTCCGTCATTATTCAGGTAGTAACGGTTCTTGTCGTACTCTCTCCAGGCTCCTTTGACAATGGTACCATCCGGATCCTTAAAATACCAGATCCCGTTCTCATTCACCCATGGGTAATAGCTTCCAGCCTGCACGGATACCGCCGTCTCTTCGGGCTTTCCGCTCTGTACTTCTGCCGCCGGAAGATCCGAGGCGGCATTTTCCACTGTCGAATCCGGCGTCTCCGTTTCTGTCATCTCCGGCGTATTTTCGTCTGTGGTTTCCGCCTCCGATGTTTCTTCTGTTTCTTCCTGTGTAACAGCAGAAGCCTCATTTACCAGACTCTGCTCTGTGCCTGCTCCAAATACGTTCGCAGCACTGACAGCGGTTGTCACGCAGGCTGCCGCCAGTACTCCCCTGATTACTTTATTTTTCATTATTTATTCTTCTCTCCCTGCAAAAACAGGCAAAGCCTGCTGTGTGCTCTGCCTGTTTTAAAATTCTGCTCCTGCTTTATCTTATTTCAAAAACGCCCGAACAGTCTCCGGCATCTGATCTACATCACACTCTGTCGTATGAAGCACCGGTGCAGTACGGATTTCTTCGATCGCACGCGGAATCTCGGTATTGGCAAGTGCAGACAGCTTGTCTACCTGCTCCAGTACCGGAAGGGTGTCATACTCCGGTGCAATCGCTGCAAGAACGCTGCTTGTAAATTTATACGGGCTTGCGGTAGATGCGATGACGGTCTTGGTTTCGTCATAGGTTTCCTCGCGGTATTTTCCGTATACAGCCGCTGCAACCGCGGTATGGGTATCAATCACATATCCGGTATCGCTGTACAGTTTTGCAATCGCGTCTGCGGTCTCCTGTTCGGATGCATAATTGCCGTAGAAGTCTGCCAGCTCTTTTTTCATCGCATCGGTGATCTCATATTTTCCGTCCTTTGCAAGATCCTGCATCAGCTCGCGGTCTGCTGCTTCGCTGTTTCCGGCGATGCGGTAGATCAGACGCTCCAGATTGCTCGAGATCAGGATATCCATGGACGGTGATGTTGTCAGAATAAAGTCTCTGTTTCTGTCGTAAACGCCGGTGCGGAAGAAGTCAAACAGAACTTTGTTCTCATTGGAAGCGCAGATCAGTTTTGCGATCGGCAGTCCCATCTGTTTTGCATAGAATGCAGCGAGAATATTTCCGAAGTTTCCGGTCGGAACGGTTACATTGATCTTTTCTCCGTCTGCAATCTCTCCGTTTTTCACCAGATTTGCGTAAGCATATACGTAGTAGACGACCTGCGGAACGAGTCTTCCGATGTTGATCGAGTTTGCAGAGCTGAACTGGAAGCCTTTATCTGCCAGCTCTTTTCCAAGCTCTTTGTCGTTAAACATTTTCTTCACGCCGGTCTGTGCGTCGTCGAAGTTTCCGTGGATGGCAACAACGTGGGTATTTTTGCCCTTCTGTGTTACCATCTGTTTTTCCTGAATCGGGCTTACGCCGTTCTTCGGGTAAAATACAATAATTCTGGTGCCCGGCACATCTGCAAAGCCTGCCATTGCTGCTTTTCCGGTATCTCCCGATGTAGCAGTTAAGATAACGATCTCATTTTTCACGCCGTTTTTCTTTGCGGCGGTCGTCATCAGATGCGGCAGAATGGAAAGTGCCATGTCCTTGAACGCGATCGTTGCGCCGTGGAACAGCTCCAGATAGTAAACACCGTCTGCTTTTGTCAGCGGTGCAATTTCCTCTGTGTCAAATTTTGCATCGTATGCGTTTGCAATACAGTTTTTCAGTTCATCTTCTGTAAAGTCGGTAAGAAAACGGCTCATCACCTCGTATGCCACTTCCTGATAGCTCATAGCCGCAAGTTTTTCCATGGGAACATCCAGTGCTGGAATGGAGGTCGGTACAAATAATCCGCCGTCGTCGGACAGACCCTTTAAGATTGCCTGGGATGCAGTTACGGTTTCTCCATTGCCTCTGGTACTTTTGTATAATACTTCCATGCTCTTTCTCTCCTTCACTTTGACTCCCGGCAGAGCCTCTCTGACTCCCGGCCGGATACGTTTCAGATTAGTTTTACCTGTACGCTTCCTCTTATTATAATGGATGAAGTATGAAAAAACAACAAAAATATACAAAAAATGACTGTGCACAAAAATGCACAGCCATTTTCCACCATTCTGCCAAAATATTTTTTGTCAGAATGTATGATTTAATTTTCGTCGGACTCCTCCGTTTTTGCTTCGCCGTCTTCTAACGCCGAAGCTTCCCTTTCTGTCTCCTCGAGTGCGAGTGCCTCTTCCTCTTTTTCCGCATTCTCTGCGATTTTATCTTCCGCCCAGGTCACAAACGCTGCCGCGTCTCCGATTTCAAAGCGTTTCTTATCGAGAAAGGTGCTTCTGCCTCCGATGGTGATGCGGATAAAGTTGTCAAACTCCGTCACCTTTGTCAGCTCTTCGAGCGGAATATCAGTGCTTCTGCCCTCTTTTTCGTATGTCATTGTGAGCACATGCTCAGTAAAACGAAGGGTACGTTCTCCAAGGAGTCCTCTCTTTTTGCATTTTTTCATCTGTGAACGTGCCATCAGATTCGGCAGGAACGTACACAGAAGTGCCATCAGAATGGAGATTCCAAGATTGAAGAAGTCTCCCGGCATGATAAATCCCCGCGCTGCTGCACCGTAGATCATAAAAGCGATCGCAGCCACAACAGCAATCCCTGTAATGATCCGCAGTACCAGACGTACTTTTTTTATCTCGGTGCCGTAAATCTCCACAAACATTCCTTTGGTGTATTCAATTTTGTTTTTAAACAGCATATGCTCTCTCTTTTCTTATCGGTTGTTGATTGCAGTTACCAGCGCGTCGATGGAAGCGCGGATGATATCCGGATCTACGCCTGCGCCCCAGGAAAGGATTCCGTCCGGCTTTTTGATGCCGACGTAGGCAATTGCCTGTGCACTTGAGCTCTGCTCCAGCGCATGCTCCGTATAGCTGACCAGATCATACTGCAGATTGTACTGCTGTTTCAGCGCGTTGCTGACAGCATTCAGACGGCCGTTTCCTTCTGCATATACAGTTGTATACTCACCGCCCTCGTAATTGGAGGTAACCTGTGCTTCAATTCTGCCCTCATCGAGCTGTTTAAAGTGAACGCCGTTGATGTTGTACGGTGTCGTTACGTTCTCGAAGGTATCTTTAAAGAGTTCAAAGATCTCATCCGGACGCAGCTCTTTATGCAGATGATCGGAAACGGATTTTGCGGTATAGCTCATAGCCTCGCGCATCTTCGCCGGCAGATTCAGGCCGTATTTCGTCTCCAGAATATAGCCGACACCGCCCTTTCCAGACTGGCTGTTGATGCGGATGACGTCTGCATCGTAGTTTCTTCCGATATCGGTCGGATCGATCGGCAGATACGGAACGGTCCAGGTATCCGGTGCTTTCTCCTCGATCCAGTGCATGCCTTTTGCGATCGCATCCTGATGGGAACCGGAGAAGGCTGCAAATACGAGAGATCCGCAGTACGGGCTTCTCGGGTTGATGCTCATACCGGTGAAGGATTCAAATGCATGGCAGAGTTTCGGCATATCGGAGAAGTCAAGCTCCGGATCGACGCCCTGCATGTACATGTTCATGCCGACCGTGATAATATCCACGTTTCCGGTTCTCTCGCCGTTTCCGAACAGCGTTCCCTCGATACGGTCTGCTCCGGCAAGGATACCCATCTCTGCATCGGAAACGCCGCAGCCGCGGTCATTGTGCGGATGAAGGGAAAGAACGACATTATCGCGGTATTTCAGGTTTTTGCTCATGTATTCCACCTGGCTTGCATAAACGTGCGGCATGGAAAGCTCCACGGTGCTCGGCAGGTTGATGATGGCTTTGCGGTCTGCAGTCGGCTGCCATACGTCGAGAACGGCGTTGCACACCTCAAGCGCATATTCCGGCTCGGTTCCGGTAAAGCTCTCCGGGCTGTACTCGAAGCGGTATTTCTCGCCGGCCTCTTCTGTCAGCTCTTTTAAAAGCTTTGCTCCCTCAACGGCGATTTTCAGGATGTCTTCTTTCGATTTTTTGAAGACCTGCTGACGCTGTGCATAGGAAGTGGAATTGTAAACGTGAACGATGGCATTCTTGCAGCCCTTTAATGCCTCGAAGGTCTTGCGGATGATATGCTCTCTCGCCTGGGTCAGAACCTGAACGGTTACGTCATCCGGGATCAGATCCTGCTCGATCAGGGTGCGAAGGAATTCGTACTCGGTCTCAGATGCTGCCGGGAAGCCGACCTCGATCTCTTTAAAACCAACCTCAACGAGGAGTTTGAAGAATTCTACCTTCTGCTCCAGGCTCATCGGAATTACAAGTGCCTGGTTTCCGTCACGAAGGTCAACGCTGCACCATACCGGTGCTTTGTCAATGCTGTCTTTTTCTGCCCAGTCCATGCACGGAACCGGCGGCATATAATACTGTTTCTGATATTTCTTTACATTCATCATGATTTTTTCCTCCCAGAAAGTGAAATATAATTTATTCTGCCGACATAAATTCGGGATGAAAGCATAAAAAAATCTCTCATCTTCTGTGTCGGCTTCTGACACAAGAGACGAAAGACTTGCTATCTTACGCGGTACCACTCCTGTTTTACAGAGATTTTCTCTGTACACTCTGCGGATACGGATGAAACATCTGCATATCCTGCCCTTCTAACGGTGGGTTTCCGTCTGCACCTACTCTTTTTATTCTAAATTTGGGAGCAGCGGCTCTGAGGTCAGTTCCACGGAATTCGTCTGCTGTTTCGCATCACCCAACAGCTTTCTGGATTCGGAAGCTCCATGTAGTATTCCTCTTCTTTGCCTTTTTCCTAACTTGGCTCTTATGTTACCATTTTTCTCCATCTCTGTCAAGCGCAAAACGCAGGATTCCGTAAAAATACACCCGCTGGAAAGGAGGCTCCGGCGGGTGCTCTAACGCATGATTTCGTTGTTTTATTTGTTGTACTCTTCCAGGTATTTCTGGTAATCCTCTACCTGTTTTCCGTGGATTTCCTTGAGCTCATCCAGTGTAGTCGGAACACCCAGTCCTAAGTTGTGTCTTTTTACAACTTCGCGTGCGGTTCTCGCACATTTTTCTTTCCATGTTTCTTTTTTGCCTGAAACTGTCTTTACTTGTGCCATTTCGCTCTCTCCTTTCCTTCCGGCGATATAATGCATTATTTTGCATTATTAATTAGTGCTTTTCTACATGGCATTTATGCACGAATTTGAATCATCGCAAAAAGGGAGCCGGAAACGCCCCGGCAGACGGTTTTTCTTCTCGTCCGCCGGGGCGTCCCTGGCTTTCTTTCTTTGTTCACTTTTTCCTGTTTTTTCTATTCCTTTCTATCCCTGGCGCTTGCGCGAGGAACGGCGCACCACAACCTCCCCCGAAACGAGAATCCGCTCTTTCGGCGCTTCCGGGTGCTCCTCCCGCCATAAAAATTCATGCACCATACGGCGGCCAAGCCACTTCGTATCGACATGAACGGTTGAAAAGAACGGATACAGCATCCGGTCCTCATCATCATCAAATCCGGTCAGTGCCACATCCTCCGGCACGCGCACGCCGATTTTCCGGAAGGATTCTGTCAGTCTTTTGGCGATCATATCGTTGCCGCAGACAATCGCTTCCGGCAGTGTATCGTAGCTCGCCACAATCTTGTCAAAATTTTCCGGGTAATAAAAATGATCGCTCTCCATATTGGGGCGCACAAGCTCCTCCTCGAGCGGAATGCCCGCCTGTTCCATCGCTGCAAGGAAACCGACATACCGGTCATGCATCGACTCATACGTGCTGCTGTGCTCACTTAGGAAACCGATCCGCGTCATGCCCTGCCCGATCAGATGGGACGTCAGAAGACTCACCGGCTGCACACCGTCCACACGCACGATATCGCCCATCGGCCGCTGTTCGATACCGCAGTAATGGTCGAGCTGAAAAATGCGGTACCCCAGATTTACCAGTTTCTGCATATATTCCGGCGGCAGCATTTTAATGCAGAAGATCGCATCGATATTTTCATTCAGGCCGAGCGGCAGAATGCCGTTCTCCTCCTCCCGCTCCGTCACGATCGCAACGCGCGTCTGACAGTTATTGAGGCTCGCCTCCTCGGAGATGCCGCTCACGACACGGTCCCAATAAACAGCGGCATCCCGCGTACGCAGAACCATAATATTGTAATGCTTCTCCTGCGGTGCCCGAACTTCTTCCACATATACATTTTCGCCCAGATAGCCATTTCTTTTCGCCATCCGAAGAACTCTCTCCCGCGTCACAGGAGCTACCTTCGGATCATCCTTTAATGCCATGGCAACCGTATTCCGGGACAGTCCCAGCTCCTTTGCCATACTCTGTATCGTTACTTTCCCCATAACTTCCTCCCTGTTTTTTCTGCGCAATTCATTTTTCTTCCGCACACGTCTTTGTCTGTAAGAAAAAAAGTGCCGTAAAACGACACTCTTACCGATCGGGGCAACAGGATTTGAACCTGCGACCTCACGGCCCCCAGCCGTGCGCGCTACCAAGCTACGCCATACCCCGTAATCACGTTTTCATTATACCAGCGAACTTCTAAAAAATCAATGTTATTTTTCCCTCTCCCGTTTCATTACATTCGTTTCTTTATTTCGTGTCGTATTCTCTTTTATTTTACTATATCGTCACTTTTTTCTTTCTTAATATGTAATTTTTCGACGTTTTCCACGTATCATAAGTGAAAGGGGAAAATCGTATGCCATACAAGCTTTCACCTCTGGCATGCCCGTCTGCAAAGACTATGTAAAAACTGAATAAAAGGAGACATCGTAATGGAAACTAAAATTTACTTTCTACTACACTCTTTAGGAATTGGTGCAAAATACCGCGGATTTCGCTATCTCGCCTATGGTATCGCTTTATGCATGGAAGACGAAGATTATCTCCTTCGGGTCAGCAAAACGCTGTACCCAAAGATCGCGCAAACGTTTCAGGTATCGTCCTCCTGCGTCGAACGAGACATCCGCACCGCTATTTCCGTCTGCTGGACCCGCGGAAACCGTGATCTGCTCTTTTCGCTTTCTGTGCATCCGGTTCTGACAAAACCGACCAATTCCGAATTTTTTGATATTTTAAGTTCTTATATCAAATACTACCGTGCTTTTCCTGCCTGTCGTCAGGAGGCATAAAAAAACGAATACAGAAAAGATAACACTTCCGCGCCCTATCATATTGGGGGATATGCATGGCGCGGAAGTGTTTTTTCTATGATAAAACGATAGAACGAAAAAAGGAGACTGCCCGCAAAGGCAGCCTCCCGATATGGATCATTTGACAGCAAACCGATTAGTTGTTGATCAGTTTGTCCTCGTTGCTCCAGCTGTACAGCTTTCTGATTTCTTCTCCGACTTTCTCTGACGGATGCTCTGCAGCTTTTCTTCTCATAGCACGGAAGTGAGCCTGTCCGCCTGCTGGGGACATATCCAGAAGGAAATCTTTTGCAAAAGTACCATCCTGAATATCGGAGAGGATTTTCTTCATGGTCTTCTTCGTCTCTTCTGTAATCAGCTTCGGTCCGGTGATGTAATCGCCATACTCTGCTGTATTGGAGATAGAGTATCTCATTCCTGCGAATCCGGACTGGTAGATCAGATCTACGATCAGTTTCATCTCATGGATACACTCAAAATATGCATTTCTCGGGTCGTATCCGGCTTCGCACAGAGTCTCAAACCCAGCCTGCATCAGGGCGCATACACCGCCGCAGAGAACTGCCTGCTCACCGAACAGGTCTGTTTCGGTCTCAGTTCTGAAGGTTGTCTCCAGAAGACCAGCTCTTGCTCCGCCGATTCCAAGGCCGTAAGCCAGTGCTCTGTCCAGAGCTTTTCCGGTGTAATCCTGCTCAACAGCAACCAGGCAAGGAGTTCCTTTGCCAGCCTGATACTCGCTTCTTACTGTGTGGCCAGGTGCTTTCGGAGCGATCATAGCTACATCTACGTTCTTCGGAGGTACGATCTGTCCGAAGTGGATAGCGAAACCATGAGCGAACATCAGCATGTTGCCCTCTTCCAGGTTTGGCTCGATATCTTTTTTGTACATTGCAGCCTGTTTCTCATCGTTGATCAGGATCATGATGATATCAGCCTGTTTTGCAGCCTCAGCAGCGGTGTATACTTTGAATCCCTGTGCCTCTGCTTTTGCCCAGGATTTGCTGCCTTCATAAAGTCCAATAATAACATCACAGCCGGAATCTTTCAGGTTCAGTGCATGAGCATGTCCCTGGCTTCCGTAGCCGATAATTGCGATTTTTTTGCCTTCCAGTAAAGAGAGATTACAATCTTCCTGATAAAAAAGTCTTGCTGCCATTTTATTTTCCTCCATATATATAGAATGTCTTGACCGGCGGCAGGTCGGTCAATTTATACAGCGAAAAGCATTTCTGCCTTTTGCTGTTTGTCAGGGAAATGAACTTTTCTATACAAAAATTTCATTCCTCCAGCAAACGTATGTAATGTGATCTGCGTTAATCGAGGTAACGCACATCGTGGACTCCTCTGGAGAGTCCTGTCACTCCTGTTCTGGCCAGTTCCAGGATTTCGTATCCCTGTACCAGATTCAGGAACCCTTCGAGCTTTGACTGGTTTCCGGTCAGCTCTACAATCAGGCTTTCCTGTCCCACATCCACGATTCTTCCACGGAAGACATCGGAGATGGCGATGACATTGCGGCGTTCATTTTCATTCACACGGATTTTGACCAGCATCAGCTCTCGTCTGACACTCTCGTCCGGCTTCAGCTCTTTGATATCCCGCACATCGACAAGTTTTGCCAGCTGTTTTTTGATCTGCTCCAGAATCATTTCATCACTGCAGTACAGAACAACAGTCATTCTTGTGTATCGCGGGTCTGCTGTCACACCGGCGGTGATCGTCTCGATATTGTATCCGCGTCGGCTGAAAAGACCAGCTACTCTGCTTAAAAGTCCCGGCGTATTATCCACCAGCAGGGATAATGTTCTTTTCTGTTCCATAAACACCAACTTTCCTCCATCCGCAGGCGCCGCGGATTTTCAGCAATTTCTTACAACTTCCAACGCCTTATCCAATATATTAGCAACTTATCCTCGCTTTGTCAACAAAAATTTTACCAAATTATTCTTTTGGGCAAAAATCTTTTGCCTCCTGTGGTTCCCATTTGCGCACCTTCCGGTCATACGTAAGGATGCCGTTCGACTCCTCCTCGACATCGGTAAGCTGTGTGTAGACTGCTGCGGCAAGTCCCTGTTCTGTGAGTTCTCTTATCTTTTCTGCCAGTGCATCCATCGCTTTCTGGTACTGTACCTGGTTCTGGTATGTGCGGTAGCCGAACGATTTTTCGGAGTAGAGATGCTCCTGTACCGGATACGTATAGCCGCCGTATTCAGAAAAAGCAAACGCGCGCTCCTCCGGTTTTACTTTTAACGGACGAAAGTAATTGTGAAGGCTCTTGATGTCCCCCGCTCCCTGATCGTACCAGCCGCTCGCGTGGTCGATCTGCCGCGTCGGATCGAGAGCGCGCACCATTTCTGTCATCTCCCTGGCATCAAACTGTCCCCATCCCTCGTTGAACAGAACCCAGAGCGACACGCACGGTGCATTGTAAAGCTGATGAACCGTCTCGCGGCACTCCCGCTTCCACCACTCTCTTCCCGTTTTTGAGGTCCGCGAAAAGAGCGGATAACAGTTATCCCTGAATTCCGTTGTCACAAACGGCAGTACGGTCGGAAGGTACAAAAGGAACGTCTGGATCGACCGGCCGCCGCCGTTGATCATATCCTGCCACACCAGCATACCGATATGGTCGCAGTGGGAATACCATCTTGCGCACTCAACTTTCAGGTGTTTCCGGATCATATTGAAACCGAGGCGTTTGGCCGTCTTAATGTCATAAACCATCGCCTCATCGGACGGCGGCGTGTAGAGGCTTTCCGGCCAATAACCCTGATCGAGGACACCGTTCTGGAAATACGGCTTTCCGTTTAAGAAAAGACGCGTGATTCCTTTCTCATCTTTTCCAATGCCGAATTTGCGCATGCCGAAATAACTCTCGATGCGGTCTTCTCCCGCTTCAATGGAAACCCCATAGAGATGTGGATGTTCCGGGCTCCAGCCTGCAAAATTACCGAGAATCAGCTCCGCCTCGTTTTCTCTCGTCTCCCGGACGCAGATCACCTTCGCATCCGGCGCTTCGCTCTCCCGCACCGTAATTTTTTTCGTCAGTCCCGCATCCGGTCCGTTGAGGAAAACCCGTACTTTTACGCTCGCCGTATCATATTCCGGCGTGATCACGATGCGTTCCAGATACGTCTCCGGCACCCATTCCATCCAGACGCTCTGCCAGATGCCGCTCTGCGCGGTGTAAAACATGCCGCCCGGGGTAAGGCTCTGCTTTCCGCGGCCCTTCCAGTCCGTGTCCGTCTCATCGCGCACCTTGACGGCAAGCTCGTTCTCTCCCGTTTTGAGATACGGCGTAAGATCCACTGAAAAAGAAAGATACCCGCCGAGATGGCCTCCGGCACGCTTTCCGTTGCAGTAAATTACCGCATCCTGATCCACGGCGCCGAACTGCAGCAACAGCCGTTTCCCGGCAGGAATTTGGGGAATCTGAATCGTGCGGAAGTACCACAGATATTCTTTTGGAAGCAACTGCCGCTTCACGCCGGACGCATCGCACTCCGGGGAAAACGGAACGAGAATTTTTCCGTCCCGCTGTTCTGGCATTTTCTGCGTTTCCGTGAACGCATACTCCCACCATCCGTTCAGATTTGTCCAGTTTTCCCGGCGCATCTGCGGACGCGGATATTCCGGAAACGGGAGCTCTTCTTCCGGATTTTTCCCAAATTCCGTAGAAAGGCGGAATTTTTTTCCTTCCTTTTTTCCAATCTGTAATGCTTTGACCGCATTTTTGAAATCCATTCTTTTCCCTCTTTTTCTGATTTTTATGATTGATAAAAGCGTGCCCGTACAAAATCCCGGACACGCTTTTGGTGTACTGAAAATTAAAGCGGATATTCACAATCCGGTTAGATAAACGCCAGCGTTTTCATCAGATACAGCCAGAACGTCAGCGTAAAGGCACTGCCGCACGTTGTGAGCATAACGGTGTTTGCCGTCAGACTTCCCTCATGACCCATATTTTTCGCCATGATAAAACTGCTCACCGTCGTTGCGGAACCCAGCATCACAAGGATTGCCACCAATTTTTCCTGACGGAAGCCAAGTATCACGGCGATCGGCAGAAAGATGGCTGCAAGGCCGACCAGCTTAATCGCAGCTGCAGCAATCGACGGCCGGATATTCTTTGCCGCGCTCTTTGCCTCAAACGACGCACCCATCGCAATCAGGCCGAGCGGCGTTGCAAGTACCGCAATATTCTGCACCGTTTTCTGCAGAATCACCGACTTTGGAATGCGAAGCACCGACCAGAGAAGTCCTGCAGCGATCCCGAGGATAATCGGATTTTTCACGATATTTTTCGCCGTCTTTTTCACAAAATCTGCCGTGATCTCCTCCCGTTCCGGACGGAATACTGCAAGAACGACAACCGCCATGATATTATACAGCGGCACACTGCTGATGATCATCAGCGGCGCCATGCCGGAATTTCCGTAGATATTCTGGATAAAGGCAATACCAAGGATCGCCGCACTGCTCCGGTACGCCGCCTGGATAAATTCGCCTCTTGCACTTCTCTCTTTTAAGAGATGGGAAAGTCCCCATACCGCAAGAATTGAGAGCAGTGTTGCAAAGAAGCAGAACAGAACGAATTTGATATCCCACACGGCGGAGAAATCAGAATCCGACAGGTCCTGGAACAGCAGCACCGGGAGTGCGATTTTAAACACAAATTTGTTCATTTTGCTTGTGAACGATTCGTCCAGAATACCAACCTTTCGAAAGAAAAGTCCCAAAATCATTGTCAGGAAGATCGGCATCGTCGCGTTCAGACTGAAGATCAGATTACTCATACCAGTGTTTTTCCTGCCAGTACATTTTTATAATCTTCGTAGTTCTCTTCGAGAAGCTTCGGCGTATTCAGACCGTAGGGACATTTCTTCATGCAGGCGCCGCAGTGGAGACAACCTTCGATTTTCTTCATCATCGCCTGGCCGCGCTCGGTGAGCTGGTTGGCGGACGGGGAACGGCGCAGAAGCAGGCTCATGCGCGCGCAGGTGTTAATCTCAATGCCTGCCGGACATGGCATACAGTAACCGCAGCCGCGGCAGAAGTTGCCGGAGAGCTCTTTCTGGTCTTTCTCGATGATCGTCTTGATTTCATCCGTCATGGCAGGCGGACAGGCAATGTAGCTTAAGAACTCGTCCAGCTCTTTTTCTCTCTGGACGCCCCAGATCGGAAGCACGTTGTCGTACTGGTCTTCAAAAGCATATGCAGCCGCGGAGTTTGTGATCAGCCCGCCCGAGAGCGCTTTCATTGCGATAAAGCCGATATTTTTCTCTTTGCATCCCTGTACCAGTGCTTTCTCACGGTCCGTTGCCAGATAGCAGAACGGGAACTGCAGCGTCTCGTAAAGACCGGATTCGATGATCTCCTCTGCCACGCTCATGCGGTGGTTCGTGATACCGATGTGGCGGATTTTTCCCTGTGCTTTTGCTTCCAGCATCGCCTCATACAGGCCGGTTCCATCTCCCGGCTTAGGACAGAAGGACGGATTGTGGAACTGATAGATATCGATGTAATCCGTCTTCAAAAGGGAAAGGCTTGTCTCCAGATCCTTCCAGAAGCCCTCCACATCCTTTGCCATCGTCTTCGTAGAGATAAAGACCTTCTCACGCATTCCCTCAAACGCTGCGCCTAATTTTTCCTCGCTGTCGCTGTAGGCACGCGCGGTATCAAAAAAGCGGATGCCTCCGTCATACGCTTTGCGCAGCAGATAAACAGCGTCTTCTTTCGTGACACGCTGTACCGGCAGCGCGCCGAAGCCGTTCTTGTTTACACAGATTCCTGTACTTCCCAGTGTTACCATGGACATACTTATGTTCCTCCTTTTTCGCTTTCATTGTTTCAACTCATAGTCGGTATTTCACGGAGTCTGACATATCGAAAATAGTTCGACTGTGACTTGCCTCATGTCAATGGAGAATACCGACTTCTCTCCGCCTGCCACTGCCGTTATGTTTCTTTTAGCAATTCATCCCACCGCTTCAGAAACGGGGGACTTCTTGTCTACTGGTGTTAAAAATAACGCATCCAGCACTTTCTCCAAATCGAAAAAGTGTAATGCGTCATTTTTCTCTAATTTCTGTTTTTCTCTCCCGCCTTATACCGGTATTTCTTCCCGGCAAATGAGATATCGTCTCCATCCTCCAGCTTCTTTTTTGTCTCGCCCATCAATGGAACGCCATTCACCGTTGTTCCGTTCCGCGAATTCAGATCCAGCAGATAATCTCCCTCTTCTGTACTGACCAGCTTTGCGTGAAGGCGGCTTACCGTACGGTATGGCAGAATTACATCTGCCGCCGCTGACAGTTTTCCAATCAATGTGCTTCCGCGTTCAATCGGAATCAGCGGAAGATCAATCGGATCTATCGGAATCAAATATGCCCTTCCCTCATCCTCCGGGCTGGTCAGCAGTTCCGTTTTTCCAAACAGATCCTCTTCATGCCCCTCCAATTCCATCAGGCTGTGCATCTTTCTGTTTTCCTGTTCTTCATTCTTTTCCCATGTTTTCTCTTTTTCGACTGAGGAATCCCTTCTCCATCCCTGCTGTTCTGTATCGCTTTGCGGATTCCATGTTCCATCTTTCTGTTTTAAGCCCTTCCGATTCTGATATTCCGAAAATACATCTCCTGTTTTTCCTTGTTTCCGGATTCCTGCGGCCTTCCCATAGCTTCCTGTTTCTGTTCCCGACTGCCGCTTTTTCCATCGGCTGACAAGTTCCAATGCCAGACTTACAATTCCCACAACAGCCGCCGCTCCTCCCAGCACCAGATACCAAACAGTTTCGGCCTGTGTCCACCGCAGTGCCAGCACACCTCCCAGAAATCCGATGCAGATCACTGCTTCCACAATATTTTTCCAGCGTCCCTCATCCTTTTCTTCCTCCGCTTCCACAAAAAAATTTTCCGCCGCTTCCGCTTCTTGTTCTTCCCAAAGTGTTTCCTCCATCTGTACAGGCGGATTTTCTTCCCTGGGACGCTCTTTTCCCTCCTGCTCCGTCGTTTCTTTCTTCTCTTTCCCTGTCTGATATAAGAGTGCCTGAATCATCTCAACCGAAAAGATCTCCGCCGAAATCTCCCGATACAGTCCATACCCGAGTACCACCGCATCCTGCTCCTGGTGATCCAGCTTCGGCAGCAGATATTCCATCAGCTCCCGGATCTGCTTCTGAAAACAGCCTGTGTGTCCCTGCTTTCCCGGCAGATAACAGAAGGAAAAGTTCTCCAGATTTGCATCTGCAAAAACCAGCTCCGGCTGCAGAACGAGGCCGTCCGGTGCAAGCAGGTACTGCCCCAGTTCTTCGAGAAGATCCAGCAGCTGTTCAAACAGTTTCCGCAGCGCCTCCGCCCCAATCGAACGCTGTTCAAACACACTCTGAAGCGACTGCCTTGATGTCACCTCATAGTAAAACAATGTTTTATCATCCATTTTCCCGATTTTGCAGTCCAAAAGCCCTGGGATTGCGTTTGTCAGCAGCATACGAATCTGATACGACGCCGTGTCCGGCTCTTTTTCCTCCTGTAAAATAACATACGTATGGTTCAAATCTCTTTTATAATCAATCTGCATTTCTCCGCTTCCGTCCTTACTTCTGGTTCCAGATCTGTTTTACTGCCCGTATCTTCCGGATCGTTTTCACCGGATTGTTTCTCCTGCTTTCACTCAAAACCGAATATTCCCACGCGTTCCGGCTCCAGATTGGCAGAATGTTTCCTTCTGCTTTTATCTGAATCTCTTTTTCTCTGCACACCGTCTGTACGGTCACCGGTTCAGCCGGAAGCGGTATCTGGGAAATCCACCATTCCATCCGGCTTTGGACGGCTGCCTCTCCTTTTTCCACAGATAGGCGGCCTTCACTGGCGGCAAGCATTGTGCTTTCATATGCCGCAAATGTATACCAGCTCCGTGCGTGCACAAAAAATGTCAGCGACAGCAGAAGAAAAATCACCATCAGAACAAGCGGCACGACCAGAACTGCCTCTACCGTAATACTTGCTTTTCTCATTTTCACTTTCAAAGCATTCCGCACCTCCCTACAAATCCAAGCAGCAGAAACGGCACCAGCGGTATGGAATCCTGTTTCCGTATTTTCTTCCGTATCAGAAGGACTCCGCAGAGTACCGAACAGAGAATGAGTCCCAGCGTCAGAACGCCGAACGTCTGCCCAAATCCCAGCCAGATTCCAACCGTCAGAAGCAGAAGGCCGTCCCCGTATCCCACCTGTTCCCGTGATATATAACTGAGCGTCAGAAATCCCGCTCCCGGCAGCAGGGACAGCAGCCATTCCAGCCACGATGTCTGTTCCACCAGAATCTGCCATCCAATGCCTGCAAGGAATAAAACACCGGTCAGTACAAGGCTGATCTGCCGTTTCCTCACATCCATTCCGGCAAGAATCCCCAGATACAGCAATATAATTGCACTCTTTACTTCTTCCTGATACACAGCCGCGGCCTCCTTTCCGCAAACCCAAGTTTCTGTTTACCGTCCTTCTTTCCGGTCTCACCCGGAAAGAAGACACCTGCTCTGCTCATATCCGGCTTTCTTACGCCGCCTTTTTCGCGCATTTCGAGCACTGCGGCAGTCCATCCGTCTGTTCCAGTGCTACAAGTTTTACTTTACGTTTCAGCCCTTTGCAGGAAAGACTGTTATGATACCGGTTTCCGTATTTCGTATAGTAAACTTCCGCACCCGCAGCGCCATTTCCCACGCACTGTTCGCATTCCTTATATTTTTCTCCATCCTGATTCCGTTTCCACGCAAGCGCACCCGGTGAGGAAACCTGGATCGAAAGATTGATATGACTGCACGACGAATCAGTATGATACACACTGCCGTTCTCAGTCACCCACACCATCTGTTTTGCTTCGCCCTCTTCTTCATCCGCCTCCTCTTCTGTCTTTCCGCAGAACAGATGCACTTTCGCACACGCTGCAATTCCCCGGTTCCGCACCGGAACGAGGCGGTTTCCCATTTTCGGCCAGTAAATCGCTTTCAGTTCCAGCCATCCATTTTTCACACGGCTTCCTGCCAGTGTCACCATTCCATTTTCGCGGATTTCTTTTGGAATCTTTGCTTCTGCATAAGCAATGCACGCGGCCGTTTCCGGTATTTCATACGTTTCTTTTCCCGTCTCATCCACCGCGTAAGCACAGACGGAAAGATACCGCGCGGACTCCTGCAGAGATACCGTCAGCATTCCATGCAGCCGGTAAAGATCCACGATTTTTAATAACACAAGAACCGCGATCAGAAAAACAGGAAGTGCCAGTGAAGCTTCCACCGTCAGGCTTGCCCTGTTCCATTTTCGTTTTACAAAAGGCTGCTCTCCTGATCCGGATTTATAAAAATTCCCGGAAGAGTGGATAAGTTTTTTGATAAGGTTCCAGAAATAAATGTGCCGTTCAGAAGAACACCCTTTTGTATCCCTGCCGGAGTCATCCCATCTTTCAGGCTGCTCCCTGCATTTCATATCCATAATTTCTCGTAATCTCATACTCTCGTTTCCCAATTACCGCCGTAAAACCGGCTTCCAGTTCATCGACACAGCAATCCAGTCGGAAACCCGGCTGCTGCTGTTCTGTCCGCATATTGTATTCCACCAGATCCATCGCTCCAAACGTTACCGCTTTTCCCGATTTCTGCATCAAAAGCAGCCGCAGATAATCGGAATACTCCATGCCGCCCGGTGCATTTTTTCTGCTCTGATCCCCTGTTTCCAGCAGTTTCGGAAGCTGTTCCAGAGAAAGCTGCCACGATTCTGCCGTTTTGAACAGTGCTACTTTTCCACCATCCAGCAGTTCCCGCAGATCCAGAATGCTTTCTGCAAATGCCCAGCACACGGCAAGTGCCATTTTCACAACCGGCATCGCCGCCGGAACTCCAAACGACGCGGCAATTACCCCCGCCATTGCTTCCATCTCGCCCTGCTTCTGCGCATCTTTCGCCAGATACACCAGATTTGCCGCCTCCCGCAGCGCCAGCAAACGGTTCACGGTTCCCGCCAGATTATCCTGATCACTGTTTTTTCCGCAGAGCACATATTCCACCTGGCACTGCAGCCCTTCCTTCTTCTCCTTGCTGGTATAGCACGGAAATTTCCACAGAATATATTCGGACGAAAGCATCTTATCCACAAAGCTCAGTTCTTTTCCACACTCTGCCATGCCAAACCCGCTCTGCAGCTCCCGTTTTGATGCAAGAAACGATACATCCGTTTCCCCCTGCGACAGTGCCTGCCCTTCCGGGAGGACCAGTCCTAAAATTCCCATTTTCATTACTTTTTGAATGACCTCAATCGGATTCACAAAATCTTCCGGTACCGGCTGCTTCTGATCCGGTTCCGAAGGCGTGCCGTTTCCAGATTCTCCTTCACCTTCTGTTTTTTCTGTTCCCTCTTCTGGCTGTTTGGATTCTTCATACTGTTTTAAAACCTCCTCTTCCTCGTAACCGCTCTGTCCGTCCTCCTGACGTTTCACGGTTTCCTGTTCTCCTCTTAATTTCTGGGAAAGCTGCTGTATTCCATAAGTTCCAAGGCTGGCTTTCATTGCCTCACAGATCTGACGGGAGAAAGCACTTCCCTCCTCGTCTGTCGCAAGACGATAGCCGCCGAGATAAACTTCTGTAACCTGTCCGCCAGATAAACTGCCTGATAGAATTCCCATCCCCGATGCAGTGGGGGACAGAACTTCTCCCGCAGTTTCTGCGACTTTTCTGCTCATGGTTTCAGGTTTCCAGACACCGCTCTTATCCCCGCCATTATAAAAAAACAGCTCGTACTGTCCCAGCAGTGTTCTGTCATACCCGGCAAACAGAGAATACAGTCCCTGTTCCATTGCGCAGGCCGTCATCACCCGTGCATGGGCATTTCGCACCGACGCAATTGTCCCGGAAATCAGGGAAAGCATCAGTATCAGAACGAGACACAAATATGCTGTTATGCTTCCGGCTGCCCATCTTTTCTGTCTTTCTGTTTCCCTCATGGGATACAGCTCCTTCCACTTTACTTTTACTTTTTCGAACTTTAGATGCCGTGGATCGGATAAAGGATATACCGAGACACAGATATGCAAATGACATATAGGTCCGTACCGGCTTCTAAATTTTTCTTTGGAGTTCCGTATTGGACATTTTCCCGTTTATACGGTGTTGCTCTGGTTTGTGACCTTCTCCATCAGACTGTTGACCAGACTCACAAGCTGCTTTTTAAAGATTAGTACGAGTCCGATCAGCACAACGAGAATCAGAATCACTTCCACAACACCCACCGCATCTTCCTCTTTCCAGAACTCCGATATCAGCTTCATAATTCCCACCTCCCTCTCTTTACCAGCTGTTGTGGGGATAAAAACATCCCCTATGCATAAAAGGACAAAAATGCCGGAACCGTGAGTATGACCAATACAACCGCAAGCATCATGCCCATCGGAAGAAGAAGCTTTGTCGATGCCTTTTCTCCTGTTGTTTTCGCCTGCCTTCTTCTCTCCTCAAAGGCCTCCTGCGATTCCTGTTTCAATAATTCCAGCAGTCCTTTACTGCCTTTTTTCAGATTCTGCGTCAGCAGAACAGCAAGGGAACGATACGCTCCGGTTCCCATACGCATTCCCATGCGCTGGTACGCTTCCTGCTCGGAAACACCGTTTTCCATCTCCTGGCAGGTAAATACAATCTCTTCATAGGCAAAACGTTTCTGCCCGCCAAGCGCCAGATTTTTCCGGTAATCCACTGCAATCCGCTCGAGTACTTTCCGCATTCCAAGCCCGGCACCTAGAAGAAGAACCATTTTGCTGACAATTTCGGGATAATCCCGCAGCATCTGTTCTTCTCTTTTCTGCCTTGCTTTTTCTTCTTCCCTTCCTTTTGCCGCCCAGCAGACTGCTCCTGCCGCCGCGGCAAGTGCCATCAGCTCCAGACCTGTCAGATCCGGCACTTTTGACCATGTTACAGTTTCTCCGTTCAGTGTCTCCGGCAGATAATAGGCTGTTTCTTCGGGATGTGCTTCGTTTTCTTTTTCCACTGCTTTTTTCAGCGCCCTAAGAACCGCATCCCGCCCTTTTATCTCCGGTGGATATACCTGAACCTTCCGTATATATTCTGTTGTTTCCCCCTGAAGTTCCAGTTCCGCTTTCAGCGTAACCTCCACTCCTTCTTCGGGAATCTCGTCTGACAGCAAACCCCGGCTGTCAATCAACAACGGCCTGTCTGTTTCCCAGCTAAGCGCCACCGGGCTTCCCGGTATTTCCGTAACCAGATCCATGTTTCTGTTTACCGTATGAAAAGACAGATTCTCACCTAAGATGATTTCATCCAGCGCCTCTATCGCCGCACTGAACGCCTCTTCTATCTCTTCTGCGCTGTAAGCTCTTGCAGGTACAGACAGTGTAATTCTTTCCGGTTTCTGATTTCCAACAGAAACCTCAAGTTTTTCCTCTGTCGGTTGGCTGCCTAAGGCACCCCGTTCCAGTTGAAGTTCCGCTTTTTCATCTCCTGAAACTTTTCGCACTCCGATCGGAAGGCAGAGTGCAGTGCCCGCTATAAACCCTGTCGCTGCAAGGCAGAAAATCCGTCTCACCAATTTGTGATCTTCCGCCTTTTTTCTCATCCGGAAATACCAGATGAACAGCCCCGCCCATGCGGTCAGACAAATCCACAACATTTGATTCCTCCCCTTTTTTGCGGACGAATCGTTATGATTCGCAGTCTTACTTTTTAAACTTCAATTGCTTCTTAAAACTCAATGTCCAGAATCTTCTTTCCAAGCACCCATGCCGCCAGATACACGGCAAGGCATCCGCTCATGAAGAAAACCCCGATTACATTCCCATACATCACACTTAAGAATTCCGGAAAGGAAAGCTGTACATATCCCAGAATTCCAAACGGCACAATACTCATAATATTCTGCTCGAACCGCCGGGAAGAAACGCCCGCACGGATTTCCCGCATCGTGTCAATTCTCGTACAGAAAATATCCCACGTATTCTGAAAGATCTCACAGACATTTCCTCCTGTCCGCTTCGCAATCACCAGTACACTTGCAAACGTCGCAATATCGTCAATGCGGCTTCGCACCGCAAGATCCTGAAACAGTTGTTCCACCGGCACGGAAATCATCATTTTATGACGCATCCGGCGCAGTTCCTGTATCAGAATGTTTTCTTTTCCCAGCGACTGTTCCAGCTGTCCTGCCGCCTCCAGCACTGCATTTTCCATGGAATAGCCGGAACGCAGTGCCGTGTGCATCCACGCAATCAGATCCCGGAAACTGTCGTACAACTCCTCTTTCCGCCTCTGAATCCGGTTTTTCCGATACGTGTGAAAACATACGATTCCAACCGGAACCACGGCAATGCATGCCCACCATGCCCGGTAACAGAGCAGGTTCACAGCGGCGGCAATCCCAAGACTGATTCCCGCTATTTCGAGATATTCCCGACCGGTAAATTCCCAGGTCTGATAGTCGATCCCCTTCGTCTCCTTCTCCTCTGCCATGCCCGTCTTTGCCTGGCTTCCCTCACGTATTCTCATCCTGTTTTCCCCTCCAGTTTTTCTCTGTGTACCAGTTCGCCTGTCTTTTGCAGGCCTCTCCCATATTCTCTTCGAAACAAAGAAACCGTTTTGATTTCGTCCTCCTCCATCCCTGTGATCTCTGTGATCTCCTCCACCCGACGGCTTCCATCCTCCCCGCGTCCTAAATGCACGAGAATTTCGATTCCCGATGCAATCTGACGGCGGATTGCTTCCAACGGGAGCTGCACTCCCATCAGCACCATCGTTTCCAGACGGGAAATCATATCTTTCACGCTGTTTGCATGTGCCGTGCTCAAAGATCCCGCATGCCCGGTATTGAGTGCGGATAATAATTCAAACGTTTCCGCTCCGCGCACTTCGCCGATAATTACGCGGTCCGCCCGCAATATAAAAAAGTGAATGTAAAATAAAGGAGGTCTTTTTATGATTTTGTGTTTTGAATTATCAATGCCGTACGCGGCAAGCTGGAATGGTAAATGGTCCGGAGCGGATCAGGGACACTACATTTTCAAAACGTCCCAGGCTGCCTCTATGCAGAAGCTGTTTGCCAAACTCGACGGAGGCTCCTGGGCTTATCGTTGGGACGATGGTTGGTGTGCCGTGATTTCTGCTCGTATCGTTGATGCGAAGGAAGCCAGGAAACTCCGCAAAGCAAACGCTGGATTCTGTGGTTACGACTGGATGGTGAAGGATATCCTTGCCTTCGGTGAAATCAAAAAACGATAGGAGGTGATTCAGCGTGGCTTGTAAAATTAAAACGCTCCTGCAGTGCAAGCACTGCAGGCATGATCTTGAGTTTGCGACGGTGTGTGGTAATCGTCGTGTGCCGCTTCTCTGGTGTCCGGACTGCGATATTTTGTATCAATATCTCGGTCCGGAAGAGGTGATCGTTGATCGTTCAGCGAGCGTTGAATATGTGCGCGCGCTTGCGAATGAATTCCTGGTTGAAATGTCATAATTACCACCAAAAACCGGCCGAGATCTTTGTGCAAATTACGGTTATAAATAACTTGAATAGTAGCGGCACCAGAGCTAATATACAGACAACCTAAAGGAAAGCAAAACGAAACGGAGGACGTAAAAATGAAAGCGAATGAATTAGTTGTTGGAAAGAAATACTGGTGTGGATGGGCTAGCCGCAGTGCCTGGTTCGTAAGATTTGAAACTCATACCTGGTGTGGAAAAACTGAAACAATCGCAGTCTTCCGCGACGTATGCGATTGTTATATCGAGTGCAACGTTGAACAGGTAGAGCGTTGGGTGTCTGAAAGATAGGAGGTCTTGGCTATGTATGAACAATCTTTACTTTGTGGAATTATGAATGATTGGTATGGCAGCATGGAGGATCTATTCCAGGATCTGAAGCATTACGGATTTGAAGTCCTGGAGTCCAACCGTGAAAGCATCACGGTATCCTGCGACGATGATGGCGATTATGTTCAGATCGAGCTGGCTCTTGGTGGAACCGAGCGGACGATCGTTGTTGAAGATTTCGAAGAAATTTATCGCGAGGAGGCTTAGGCCTCCGGTATTAAACCGCCGATGGCAGGTCCGAAGCCCTGCAGGAAGAAGCGCGACGGATACCGTGGATTGATGTTCGACAAGTTTCCCTGGTTTTTAATGTGAAAGCCTGAAGGTCTGGCAGCCCCGCTGGACGTCCTCGTAAACCTTGCACCCGGCCACCGGCCAGAAAGGCGTCGCCTATGATTGTATAAATTTTATCCTGGGTTTTCTGCAGCTTCCCCGCGCAGCTTAATCGAAGCGCTCCACGGTAATCCTTTTAGAAAGGAATGAATCAAAATGTTTGACAAAGAAAAATTGAAACAGGCCATGGATGATCATGGCGATACAAATAAGGCGCTTGCGGTCTTCCTGGGCATGACTGCATCCAATTTCTCGACGATTTGGAACGGGCGGCAGCCATTCCAGCGCAAGCACATAGTCCGGATCGCGGTCCGGTATCAACTCTCCCCGCAGGACGTGTGGGATATATTCTTCCTGGCCGATGCTGAGGCCATCAAAAAAGAAGCCAGAGAGGCTTGACCTCCCTGGCTTCTGTCTATGTTTCCGACATTGATGTCGGGATCATGCTTTGTGTCCGTATGCTGTGTTGAGGCTGATCCAGCCTGCTCCGGACTTTAATCTTCCCCATCCATTTTTCTGCTCTACGATCGTGAATGTTCCCTTGCCAGTATATGCTCCGGTCCAGTCATAGTTTGTGCCCGGTCCTTTTCTGATGCGCAGATCTGAAATCGTGACGGTCCATTTCAGCGTTGATGGAGCTGCTGCAGGTGCGGTGGATCCACTACTTACCTTGTGGCCATATTTGCTGTTGAGGCTGATCCAGCCTGCTCCGGATTTGAGCTTGCCCCAGCCGCCCTTTTCTGCCACGATTGTGAATACTCCCTTGCCGGTGTATCCAGCCGAGTCATAGTTTGTGCCTGGTCCTTTTCTAATGTTCAAATCTGAGACCGTGACCTTATACGCATAGTTGACTGTCGTTGCTCCGGACGGAGCTGGTGCTGGAGCAGGTGCCGGTGTGTTATCCTCTGCTTCTGCAGACAGCTGCGCCTTGAACGTCTGCCACTTCTTATCATCGGATCCGTTCTCCAGGTTCCATCCTTTAATGCCGGGGCAGAGCTTGCCGGTAACGTCATAGTGACGGATTACTCTGCTGGCAGGGATTCCGTATACTTCCATGAGGTATCGTCCCAGCTTGGCTGCATTGGCGAGCGCAGCGTCTGTGAAGTACCAGTTATCGTCGTTCGGGTTTGTCACGCGGCCGGTCTTATTGGTGCTGCAGATCTCGATAGATATGCAGTTGTGGTTCGTAGCGACTCCATGGAGCTTGCCACCCTTGTTTCCGTATGCGCTGCCGCCGACGGCCCAGCAGGAATATTTCTCCGGATCCGGATTGTACTGTACGATTTCCTCATCGTCTACGATGAAGTCCGCAGTTCCTCCAGCTTTTGGATTTGCAAACCAGGACGCTGTCGCTCTGGCCGATCCTTTTTTGCTCGTTACTCCGGCTGTGTAATGGTATACCAGGTACTTATCTTTCCCTCTGCCGGTTGAATACAGGCCGTGCGTCCCGGTCTGCTTGATGATGTTGATTTTCATGTTGGTTCCTCCTTCCGCGTCGTACTCTGTGAGTTCGTACTGTGTAACCAGTCGGTATGTGCTCTCGACGTAGCTGCTATCAGTCGCATATCCATCTGCCTTGATAAGCTGAAGGTATTTCTTTGGATCTGTAACACCTTTCAGATTTTTGTACCTCGGCTTCTGAATAAATTCGAAGTAACCCTTTACGCCTTCCTCCATGCTGTCGTATACTCTGAAATTGTCCTTGATCGTTGTCAGAGTCCCTGGCGTATATTCCTCCTTCGTCTCCATGTTCACGCTCTTGCCCTTCCAGGTTGTCCCGCATTTCATTCCGAAGTAGTTATGATACTTGGATGCCAGCTTGCTCTCTCCCCATCCGGATTCCAGGATTGCCTGGGCGATGATGGGACTGTGTACCAGGATTCCGTATGCTTTCGCGTACTTCTGCACGTGCTTTGCTATGTCTTCGATGAATCTCTGCTGTTTCTCTGTGATTGCCATCTTGCATACCTCCTAAATAAAAAAGGGCAGCCTGGTGGCCGCCCTGGGTGCTTTGTGCTTCTTATTCCTCTGAATCGTCGGATCCAATGTTTGCGGAGTCGGTGAGTCCTTCTCCGATGATGTATGCCACGACGGATGCTCCGGCCATGATGAGTGCCGTTACCTGTGTGGCTGTGTTCTCTGCGCCTCCTGTGGCTACGATCATCATTGATACGAATGATGCCACTGCTGTCCAGAGTTTTCTGCTTGTCAGTTTTCTTTTCCAGTCGATGTTTTTCATGATGTTTGTTCTCCTTCCTCGATGATATGCTTCAGTGCTTGCTCGTTCAAAAAGTTCTTTTGTTCGTGCTTGACCTTCTGAGCGTAGTCCAGAGCTGCGTGCATGTCTCCGTTGCAGTGTGCATCCGGGATTCTCTGCACGGCTCTGGCTGTGGCCTCTCCGAGCGCTATGGCTGCGTTCACGCTGTTGATGATGCAGAACTCATTCTTCTCTCTGATCTGTTCGCGTTCGTCCAGCTGTTTCTGGCGCTCCTCGCGTTCCTCTTTTTCATTGTCCGCACGCTTCTTGAGATTCTGCTCGATGAGCCAGAAACAGAAGCCTGTGAACGCGGACGGAATGCTGGCGGCCACGACGATTGTTGTCATGTCCATTGGTTCCTACCTCCCTCCTGCATTTAATTTGTTGCAGCTTCTGCATGGCTGCTGGCCTGCCGAAATAAAATAAGCCACGCACTCGCCGCAGGTACCGAAGTACCGGCAGCTTTCCGTGCATGGCTCGTATGTCCTTCTGCAGGTGTTATCTGGATTCCGGTGTAGACACTGGAACCTCTGGCTCTTTCTTTGAGGCGATGATCTCCTGCATTTCTTCATCTGTGATCCATCCTCTCTTGACTGCGTTCTTCAGCATTGCTTCGGACGCGCGTCCTTCCTGGTATAATCTTTTCAGTCTTTCATACATTTTACTCACCTCCAAGAATCGCGAGCGTGATGTCATCGACGCTCTGGTTGATCGACTCGATCTGAGCCTGCTGCTTTGTGACGGTCTTTGTCAGGATTTCCAGCTCTGATGGCTGTTCTCCGGATGCTTCCGCCTCCTTGGCATTCTGGATCCAGGTCTCTGTGTCTGCTGCGACTGCTGCAGCGAGGCCTTCTCTGTAGATTGTGTCTACTGTGTAGCGGTCAAATGTGAAGTATTCCTGTGGCTCCTGGTCTTCTCCTGAAGCCTGGCGTGTGAATGGTCCCTGGATATTGTCATATAAAATGACGGTGCAGGATCTTCCTTCGATTGGCGGGAGCGCCTCAATTTCAAACTTCGACGCAGGCCTGATGTTGCTTTCTGTCTTCATCAGCGATTACTCCTTTCAGATGCTTAATATTAACAAACGGCCGCACCCACTTCTCATAGAAGTGCTGGCTGTCTGAATTCACGATGTATCCGATGTATGAAACCATGGCGTGCGCGTTCCGGATGGATGCGTATGCAGCTCTGGCGATCGTCCTGGCTTTCCGGCTGATCCTTAGCATGATCGACTTCCTGATGGTTGTCTTGTTCGGATGGAACTTGAAACCTAAGAAGTCAAGCGGGCGCTTACTCAATATAAAAACCTGCCAATTATCCTTGACGGTCTGCTTCGTGGCTTTTACTTCGGCTTCGATGAATTCGAGAGCTTTGTGCAGTCGTCGTTTGCTTGAATCAAACAAGACCATGTCATCCACGTATCTCACGTTGTGCGCGGTTCCGGTTTTCTCGGCGACCTTGTGGTCGATGTCCTGAAAGAAAAAGTTACAGAACCATGGCGAGGTAAAGAGCCCGACCGGGATGCCTACCGCATCGGTCTCCGGCAGCAGTCTTTCGTGCGTGGCCATCGGCTGTTGAAAGCTCGCGATGATCCGATCTGCCAGGCGCAGGAACTTCTTATCCTTTATCCTGCGCTGCAGTTTCTTCCGGAGTTCTTCGTGGTTCATGGTTGGATAGCATTTTCGGACGTCCAGCTTCAGGACGTACTTGGTATGCTTCGGATCCTTCCTGATCCACTTCTCGATCGCGGTCTTTGCTCCGTGCGTTCCTTTTCCCGGTACGCATCCGCAGCTGAACGGATAGGCGCTATGCAGAACGATCTGTTTGAAAATGCGAACGAATGCGTGATGTATACACTGATCTGGCCAGAATCGCGGGATTGCGATGTCTCTGGTCTTCTTCTGAATGCCATCGTTGATTCGTCGCATTGTGTACTTGGCTGGTATGAAGGTTTCCTCATCCAGCATCCTCTGCAGCTCCAGCGCGTGTCCATCGATGTCCTCCAGGACCTTCTGGACTTCTTTGCGCTTCCGCTTATGTCTCGCCGCGTCCTTGATCGCTTCCTTCAGGTTGTCGAGGTCTCGGACGTGCTCGAATAAGTGACCGACTCGCTTCGTGTATTTGATTGGTGGTAGCTTGTCTTGCTTTTGTGTATCTTCCATGAATGGCTATCTCCTTTCAGACTCTCTTTGTTAGCCTCGCTGACTTTCCAGCTCCATTCCTGGCGTACTAACCAGCGCCATTCGCGGCCTATTTTTACCAAGGGGTAAGGAAGCGCACCTGCGGCATTATCTTAACAAATAAATCGATGATGCCATAAAAAATCGAGAATCTAACAAAGTGGGCGACCGCCGATGTTCCAGTTCAGATTACCCGTACCGTTGTTACAGTTCCGGTAGAAAGGTCCGGCATTCGTACCGTTGTTCACGTTAGCGCCAGAGATCACCAGCCGCGCGCAGTTGCGCTCCCTATATTTAATTTTCTTTATTGGCAGCAGGCGCCTTCGTCTTTGCGCCTGCCTATTTTTCAGTTATGCTGCCGGTAGTTCCGGGGGATAAAGTTCCCCCGGTCCCCCTTTAAATGGCAGCCTTGCGGCAATGAGGGCGACCGCCGAGGGCCCAGTTCAGAATACCCGTACCGCCGTCACAGAGCCGGTAGAAAGGCCCGGCATTCGTACCGCTGTGCACGATAGCGCCAGAGAACACCAGCGTTCCTCCTTCGGAGGAATAGTAATAGTCTCCGACGTAGCTGTCTGCTCCGCCTCCTACTTCTACCGGCATTTCGTACTCCGGATGCAGGCTGTCGAATCCCATCTTTTTGATGTAGCCTTCATTTGTCGGGCATACGTAGCCGAGCTTCTGGTAGTCTCCGGTGTATGTGTCGTCTGCGTAGCTTGCACGCTTATTGCAGCAGTAGTGCTGGCGGTTCTTGATGTTGACTCCGTCACGGAACTGCCATATGTTGCCGAACCAGTCCTCGATCCATAAGAAACGGACCGCACGTCTTGAGCCGAGCTTTGCTCCTGTTGGCCCTTCGGGATCCTCCAGGCATCCGTTCGGACATTTCATCGCGGTTGTTTCGCCGGTCTTCTGAGCGCATGACCAGATTACATTTCCGACCGCGATATCCACCGGATCTCCGTCAAAGTAGATTTCTGTCGCTGCCTCCACCTCTGTTGATGCCTTAAATGCTGTGATCGTTCTGCCCCATAATACTGAATGATTCCAGAGCGCTGTTCCGATGGCGATCTGCTGGCCTACGAAGAACTGCGCAGCTCTGTCACTTGCGATTGTGATGCAGTTGGTTCCTGTCTTGGCTTTCAGAGCCTTGTCGTCTCCATTCTCTCTGAATCCGGTACGTCCTGCGCCGAGGATTCTCTGCGCCTGGGTTCCTGCGAACATGATGATAAACAGATGGTCGAGCAGGAACATGTTCCATACGTCGTCAAGCTGCCAGCCTTCGCCTTTGTTGCGACTGCGGGCTCTGAAGGTTGCCCTGGTCACCTCTGTGAGCGGTGTCGCTCCGGCAATCGAACGGATGACGTCCTTGGCTCCTGTGGCTGCATCTTTTCCTGCGGATCCGTTGAAGATCGGGATGTAGATCTTGTCGCTGATGCTGCTTCCGTCTGTGAATGCAGGGTTGACGTGCAGGCCATCCACCGGTGCAGATGATACCCAGCGGTATTCCCACTCTACTCCATCGCTATCCGTCTCAAAGTAGCGGGATGTATAGCAGAGTGGCATTTCCAGCATGACGTCTCCGTTATCTCCGGTCCAGGAGAAGTTGGCGTCTCCCAGGTATGCTGTGACTTTTCTGTCTTCTGAAAGGTTACACGGTCTGCAGGCGTTGTATGGATATACCGACTTCATGAAGTCGTTCTGGACGTCTCCGGTTCCGACTGCTGCCTTAGCTGTAAGGCCGACAGCTCCACCGAGTCTCTCCCAGCTCTCTGCGCCGCAGCTCTGCTGGGCGACTTTCTTTCTGGCTCCGTATTTCTTCACGGCCGCCTGCTCGATGATGGTTACTCTGTCTGCCAGTGCTTCCAGGTCGCTCTGAAGCGCCAGGCCTCCTGCGGTCACGATTGTGACGCTTGATGCATTGGCTACCTCCAGGTAGTAACTCATGGAAATGACGGACGGGATCACGCCATTGTATGCTGGCATGTAGTCGCTGGTGCTTGCGGTTGCGATGCTGTATAAGATTTCGCCATCGTCCGGATCCTGCGCGAAGATACCGAACTCGCGGATTTCATATCCTGATTTCAGAACGTCCGTGTCGCTGGTCTTATTAGTGATCGCCACCTTCAGAACGAGTGTACTTCCGTTCTGGATCTCTTTGCTGTGGATTGGCAGTGTCTGCACCGGTGCCTTGAGTGACGTTCTGGTGTCTGTTGCCTCTCCGGAGCTGTACTGGCCGGATCCGGTCTGCGCCTTCGTGATTTTGATTGTGCATCTGCCCGCCTGGGCTTTTGCCAGGAGCGCTTTTCCTTTTGTGGTCAGTTTACTTGGATTCCAAATAAGCATTGATTTATTCCTCCTTTATGACTGTTGTTGTCTGATAGTCGATGTTTGCTCTCATGGCTGCTCTTTCGCTTTGTGAGAGGTCCGCTTTGCCGGTTTCTGCGTTCAGCGCGTGGGTGCTTTCCTCTGATGCATTGACTGGCCCGACATCGATGGTGCCGGATGCCTCCGTGGCTCCCTGATTATCATTCAGGACGTATGTACTTCCTTCGGTGCCGGTTGCGCTTGCGATAAATGCTCCGGCCGTAGCTTGGGCGTCTCCTGCTGTGGTGTTCAGAGCGTAGGTCTCTGTAACCGGTGCGGCGACTGCTGCCACGTTCATTCCTTCGGTTGCGTCTGTATCTGATATCTCGTGATTGCTCACGGTGCATTCATTTATTGCTGTGATGCAGGTGGCTATGGTTGCTGCTGAGTGGAGTTCTCGCAGCACGGTCACCCTTCGGATGTGGGACTTTGAATTCTTGACCTTTTTAATGACCGAGGTCAGCTCGTTGATGATGTCTTTTGTCATCAGCGCCTCTGTTTCCACATCGAATGTGTTTGCTTCGATCGGCGGCTCGGTAAAGTCGAACCACTCGATCAGTCTCGCATCGCCTCCGAACACTGAGGCGATCAGTTCCTCTGTTGCTTTGACTGTTCCGGCTTGCGTGTACCACTTGAGCGTGTTCTTTATGATTGAGCGCTTTGTTTCGATGTCTGCGCCCTGGTCGTAGTACATGGCTCGCATCTCCACGGCCAGGTAGTCCAGCGTGGATTCTGCCAGGTGGTCAATGTCGCAGGAGCTGCCTACGCCTGCAGCTTTTTCCAACATTCTAATAATTGCCATGTGCAGCGCGTAGCTTATGCTCTTAAATTCCGGACTTGTCTCATCCGGCCAGAGGTCTGCGAGCTCTCCGTTTCTAATATCAATCATCCTCAACACCTCCGTATGTCACGTTCTTGCTTGTGCAGTACGCGATGGAAGTGCCGCCGATCTTCTGAAAGACCGGACTCTTAATCTCTACCCTCTTGGCTCCTGCTGCAGTCACTCTCTTGATCAGCTCCGAGCTGTTGATGTCTCGGCCGATCTTGGACTGCTGCCAGGTTACGAAGTCATCCACTGCCTTGGCGACCTCGCTCTGGATTGTTTCCACGGATCCTGAATCTGAAGAATTGATATAGTAGGTCAGGCTGATGCTGTAATTCACCGCTGTTGGCGCCTTCACGACGACCTTGTCAGTCAGCGGCCGGATGTTCGGATCCGTGATGTACTTCGTCAGCCCTGTGATCATCTCCTGGCTTGGGATTCCGTTGTCCATTAGGAATACGATGTCTACCTCGCCTGGGTTGTCACTTGAAACCTTGACGTCTGCGATGGTGCTGTTGTATGTCTTTACCCAGTAGATATATGCTTCCTCGGTTCCTGCCGTTGAATAGCGGGACGGTGCGATGTAGATTCTGTCCTTCAGGGATTCGTCGCTCTCCGGATCCGCGCCGCCATCTGTTTCCGTGATGTTGGTCACGCTCTCTATGTACGGGATTGGATCCACGAGTGTCTGAATGGCTCCCTCATGGATTCCATTCAAATCTACGCCGGTCTCGATGGAAGTGCAGGCCACGTCGACTGTGGTCTCTCCTACTTTAATCTCCGCATACTTATCGGTCGTGAAGTACGCCTCGCCATCCGTGACTCTGGTTCCGGCCGGGATTGCTATTGCTCCGGTCTGCGCCTCTGAAAGTGTGAAGCGCATCGTCACGGTCGCTGGCTTAGCAGCAGTTCTCTCGATGCCCTTGAGCGCTGCCAGGTTGTCCAGGAAGGCTCCGAATGCGTACTTGAGAAGGTTCTGCTTTCCGGCTCTATCGACGTACATGTACATCTGGTAAATCTGCACGCTGCAGGCGTATAAGATCAGGGCGATCGGTTCGCCTCTGTCCAGCACGGTTTCTTCTCCGGTTTCCTCCTTGTATTTGTCCTGGTAGTCCTGGAGCATCTGCTTCTGGATTCCATCCAGGTTGATGTCGTCATCGATGAAGCTGACGTCCGGGAGTCTCTCGATCTGTTCGATTGCCATGCTCTTTTTACCTCCTTCCTAAGTAAATATCTAGCTCCAGCACGCCTTCTTCGTCCTGGGTTCCTTTTATGTCCTGAAGCTCCAGGCTTGGTATGTATTCGTCCATTGCCTCCGCGAGCTCCACTGTGATCATGTTGATTGCGTCCGGCCCTGGCATGTCGATGAAGATCTGTGTCAGACCGTATCCCCGGCTTCCAGGGATAGATCCTTTTCTTGTGATCATCATCGCTTCGATGATGTCGTTGGCCAGTTCCAATTCCTCCGGTTCGATGGAACCGTCCGCGTCTTTGATCTGGTTAATTCTTATAAAAGCCACTTAGATTCCCTCCCTTATGAATATTCCATGAATGTGACGTCGATCTTAGCTTTCACAAGCTCGCCCTTGTTGTAGATCGCGTTCCAGGCCTCCGATGTCGCTGTGATTGCCATTTTATTGGAGCCCATGATTTTGCCTCCAATAACCAGGTATTCCACCTGTCCGCTCCGGTTGGCCTTCCGGATCTTCTCGACCATGCTTCTTGGCTTCACGCCATGCTCTGCAGATAGCGTGATGGTAAGAGTGACGCCCATTGTATCCGGACCGCTAAATTCCCCGCGCGGCACGTTCTGAAGGATGTTGTGCTTCGTCCATCTGGAGTCCTGCGATACCTTGATATCTTTAGCTGTCAGGATCTTCTTGCTATTGACCTCGAATATCAGATCTGTGCCCCAACAGCCGAGTGTTCCTTTTGCTTTTGCACGGTTCTTTGATTCATCGGTCTTCTTCTTGGTGTCTGTTTTCTTTTTGCTGTTAGCCTTTTTCGTCTTGGGCTTTCTGGCCGGTTTCTTCTTGGCTGCGATGCTGGCCACGGTCTTCTTTTTCTCTGCGACCGTTTTCAGGTATTGGCCATAAGACCAGCCCCATCTTCCTTTGTATTTTACGTGGTACCATCCGCCTTGCTTTTTCCCATCTCCGGATACCGTGGTTCCGTATGGCATTGCTGTCAAGATGGTTCCGTTCGGCTTGCTTCTCACGCGGAGCCCTGACCTCGCTGTGACTTTGTATGTCGCCATCTGAATACCTCCTATCCTTTGATGTGGTTGATGATTCCGGCCACGGTGATGCTTCCGTTCTTTGTAGCCAGCGTGATCCTTGAAGCGTCGAGAGTGATTGCTGGTGCATGAATCTGCAGCGAGCTTCCTGAATACTGCAGGAAGGCTTCACCGATTGCCTGCGCCAGGTCTTTTCTGTATACGCCTTTGCCGCTGACCGGTGGTCTGTGGCTGCTGTTCCAGTACGTTCCGGCCACGATTCCCATCGCGGATCCGTTGGAAAGATGAACGACCAGCACGCTGGCTCCGACCTTCGGCATCTTGTATTCATCGTTGAATGTTAAATAAGGGAGGTCGTCGGTCACGGAATTGTCGAGATCCGGATATGTGACCTTGATCATTCCGCTTCCGTAATCAACGGACGAGACCTTCCCGATTCTGATGGTTCTGTCTACCATGATTTACCTCCTAGTCAAATGTCCCCTCGTCTACCCATCCGTAAACGTTCGACGAGCTGTCTACGTGTATCAGGTGCCATGGATGCGCATGGCCGTTTCCTCTGCAGTTAGGTCCGAGCGTTATCTTTGCCCTGCCTGCTCTTGCTCTGTAGCCTCGCGCTCCTGGATATGAACTGTAGTAGTGTGTTCCGCCATGGAAGTTTACAATGTCGCCGACCTTGTACGTCTTCTTTGCTGGCGCCGGTGGTGCTGGTGGCGCTGGTGGCGGATCTCCTTTGAGCTGCTTCTGACACTTATGCAGTTGAATCTCTTGTGTGGTTCCGCTGTCTGATACTTTGGTCTTCACTTCGTCCACGAAGTATTTTCCGTCTGCTTTGCCGAGGTCTTTCACGGTTACGCAGATTCCGGCCACGATTTCTGGCCTTGCGAATATCGTTCCTGTGAGCACGGTTGCTTTTTCGTTCTCCAGGTTGACCTTGGCGGCAGCTTTGTATCTGGCGTCATTCTCGCTGTCGCTCTGCTCGCTGATTTTTAGCGTCCGGGCTCCTTTTGCTTTTTCTCCAACCAGTCCGACATAGATGCTGATTTCTTTGCTGTCATTGCCCTTTTTATATGACGTCCGGGCTCCGGTGTACGTGCCTTCCAGTGTGTCTGTGTAGTCCCAATCATCCCCGATGAAGTCTGCACGCTTTATGGTTGCCGTGGCTTTTTTGCCTTCGTATTTGCTTTTTCCCCATATCACGATTTTGTTCTTATAGACTTTCATTCCGAGACCGTAATCCTTGCACAAATCATATAAAAATGAGCTGTCGCTTTTGTCTGTCTGCTCTATGGATTTGATGGTGTAGTTCGGTCCATCAAAGATGAGCTTCAGACCGTATCTCTTTGCGATCTCCTGGGCGATCTGTTTAATGCTGACTTTCTTCCAGGTCTTTGTCCTATTGGTTGATTTGATGGCCGAGTTTGTCGGGATTGATATTCCTCCAAGCGTGGCAACGAGCGGACCTCCGGTCATCTTCATCTCATCCAGGAGAAAGTCTCCGCATGATAGCTTTTTGTCTGCTCCCTCTTTGGTCCAATTCTTAAAGGTGAGGCTGGCCGTGATCCGGTCTCCCTTCTTCGGCAGCCAGCCTTTTAAGAATTTCATGTCTTTATTGAAGACCTGAATAGAGAGCGTGTCGCTGGCTCCGGATGCCACGTCGTCGTATTCGATCTGCTCCGTGAGACCGTCCAGCGACTTCTTTGCGCTTTTCCCGTTGAAGTCTATATCCGGGATCACGCGTCTTGCTTCTGCCATTACTCCACCTCCGATTCGTCTTCATCTGCCGCCGGTATTCCATCGTCTCTGTCTGAATCAGATCTCCATACCGGTGTGTCGTTGAGTTCATCTTCGGGGATATCGGGGAGGATGATTTCCTCCCCGTCGGAGAATACAAGCACGTCCAGTTTGTCCCAGTTTGCCAGGATTAGCTGTTGCATGAATTTTTCGGATCCATACTGGTCGTATGCGATCTTGTCCCATGTGTCTCCTGCTTCTGTGTAGTAAACGTTCGCCACTTATATCCTCCTTTCTATGCGAATGCCCGGCGGCCTTCCGTCCGCAGGTATTCTTTCATCATTTTCTTAAATTCTGCCTGGCTCATTCTGTTCGCCTCTACCATGTCCTCCTTGGACGGTGTGCCCGCCTCGAATCGGTACGTTGGACTGAATACGAACTGCTGGCTTGCAGATTCATTGCTGTTACCATTCCCGGACTGCTTCTGTCCAGTAAATGCGCTCACGGTGTCTCCGATCACGCTCGACCGGTTCTCGAACTGTGGAGCCTCCAGCGTCTTGGATCCTGCGTTCATTACTGGCTGCGCGAGTGATTCGTTGGCTGCCTTCTGAACGAGTGCTCCGGTCTTCTGGATACCTCCTGCGAGACCTTGGCCTGCGTACTGTCCTGATTGATCCAGGACTCTTGATGGAGAGTGAATCTTCAGAGCGCTGTTGACGGTTGCTGCTACCTGGTTGGCTATGCTTCTCGCCTGGGCGATCGCTGCAGCTCCACCGGCTGCGATACCGTTCCTGAGTCCGGCCATCGCGAATGATCCGGCGCTGTACATGCTTCCTGAAAGTCCGGAGAAAGCTCCGACCATCTGGCTGCTTGTGCTTCTGCATGCTGCCACTGCCTGGTTTCCGCCTGTTCTGACCGCCACCACGAACATGGTCATGCCGTTTCTGGTCACGGCCACGATGGTTGTCATTCCGGTCTGCGTTGTTGTCCGCATCACGGTGATTCCGGTTACCACGGCCTGGTTCGACTGTGTCATGGAGTTTCTGATGGCCACTGTGACCATATTCATGGCTACTGTGGTTAAAGCTCCGAGCGTTCCGAGTGTTGCCATTGTCGACCGCAGGGATACGGCCAGCGCGGTTGCTGAAGCTGCCGCTACTGTGATGCCTCCTGCAAATACGACCATGGATGCTGATGTTGCCATCATCGGTCCGGCCAGCGCTGTGATCGCTGCGGTGAACGGCGCCACTGCCACTGCCATCCTTGTGAATGCTGCAGCTGTTGGCGTTGCCACTGCATTGATTCCTTCCGCGCTTGCCTTGAATGCTGTTATCGATGCGCTGCAAAGTGTCAGCGCTCCGGCTGTCATTGTGATTCCCGCTGCCAGGAGCATGATTGCTGCTGCCGCCGCTGTACTTCCTGCCGCTAAGGCCAGGACTGCCGCTGCCGCTGCTGCCGCTTCGACCGCGAGTGGTGCCAGGGCTGCTGCGAGTGGTGCGGCTCCCGCAGCTATGATTGCCATCTTGGCCGCGGTTCCTGTTGCACCTTTGGCCATTGATTTAAGCGCCGATCCAGCAGCCTTTGCACTGGCTCCGATGATTTTCACCGATGCTGCTGCAAGTGCCAGGGCTGCTGCGAGTGGTACCATGCCGACTGATGCGGCTAGTGCTCCGGCTGCCAGTATCAGAAGGGCTGCGCCTCCTGCCGTTGCTCCGGCTGCCATTGCAAGTGCGGCCGCCGCGAATGGCAGCATTGCCGCTGTGAGTGCTAGGATTGGCGCTGTTGCTGATAGTGCTGCGGTTCCGAATAAACGGACCATCGTTGCTAAAAGCATGAATGAGGCCATGCTGGCTGTTGCTCCTGCTGCGATCATTGCGATTGCTGCAGCAAGTACCACGGCTCCAGCTCCAACCATTAAAACGCCCGCTCCGGCCGCCAAGGCTCCGGCTGCCATTGCGAGAAGTCCTGCGGCTGCCACTAATGCTCCGGCTCCGCATATCGCTGCAGATGCTGCGAATGCTGTTAGTGCTCCGCTAAGTGTCAGGATTGCCGATGCTCCGGTCGCTCCGTATGTTGATAAAAGCGGAAGCGATACCGATATAATGGCCAGCGCTGCTGCTCCCAACATGGCCGCTGTTGCCACTAATGTGAGCGCTGCTCCAAGTGCTGCGATCGCTGCAGCTCCTGCCAGGAGTATTGGCGCCAAGGCTCCGGCTATTGCTCCGAATGCGATCAATCCCGCCGCTAAGAGTGCGAGGGCGATCTGCGCTGCCGGTCCTGCGCTTGCGATCTGCGTCGCCGCCTGGACCATGATCAGGCATCCTGTTGCCGCCAGAACGATAGAAGCTCCGAATGCAATCAGTCCGACTGATGCTGCTGTGAGTGCAGGTCCGAGCGCTCCGGCTACTGCCATCATTGCGATCATTCCTACTTCCATGATTGTGAGTGCTGCGATTGCCATCGGTCCGGCTGCCGCTACCTGTGTTGCTGCCATCGCCATGAGGCTCATTCCGGCCGCTGCCATCAGAACTGCTCCGCCGAATGCGAGAAGTCCCGCAGATGCTCCGGCGAGCTGTGGTCCCATTGCTCCGGCTACTGCCAATAGTGCAATGATGCCGCCTTCCATGAGTGCCAGGCTTGCGAATGCCATAGGTCCTGCGGCTGCCACCTGTGTTGCTGCCATTGCCATCAAACTCATACCGGCTCCGGCCATTAAGATTGCACCTCCGAATGCCAGGAGACCTTGCGTGCCTGCCTGCAGCTTCGGTGCGAGCTGTGCTGCTACTGCCATCAATGCGATAATGCCTCCGGCCATCAGGACGGTTGCTATCTGCGCTCCTGGTCCCGCTGCAGCGAGTTCCTTGGCTGCTTTTACTAATATCCACACGCCTGCGGCTGCGGCCGCGAATCCGATTCCGAATCCGAGCGCATTCTTGGCTGCTGCGGACATTACGCTGCTTCCTTCTTTGAGCGGTGCGCTCATGCCTTTAGTTTTCTTTCCGATGCTTCCGATCGCTTTTCCAACCTTGCCGAATGTTCCCACCAGGGATCCGGCCATTTTGAACAGTCGACCGCCGATCAGCAGAACTGGTCCCGCTGCGGCTGCAATACCTACCCATTTCACGATGTTCTTCTGCATCGACGGATCTAGGTTGTTGAACTTGTCAATTAGCCCGGTCAAATTGTCCACGAAAGGCTTCAGGACTTCGCTGGCGATTCCTCCGACCGTATATTTCATAACGTCAAAGGATGAATTCAGTTTTTCCAGGGATCCACCCATTCCGGATAGGAGTGCGTCTGCCATCTTCTGCGAGCTTCCGGCCGCTCCTTCCAGCGAGCTTGCGTATTTCTGTACCTGATCCGGTGATGCATTGATCAGCGTCATCCACTTGGTCATCTGGTTCTTTCCGAAGATTGCGGCCGCCGCACTCATCTGTTCCTGGCTGGTTAAGCCCTGAAAGCTATCATGCAGCTGCTTCTGCACGTCGACCATGCTTTTCATGGATCCATCTGAATTGAATATCTCCAGGCCTAGTTTTTTAATCCAGGTAGCTCCGTCTTTGGCCGGACTTGCTAATCTGGCCAGACCTGTTTTCAGTGCCGTGGCTCCTTCAGCGCCACTGATTCCGGCATCGCCGAAGATATCAGTAATTGCGGCCAGATCGGACATTGACCATCCGACTGAGCTGCAGATCGGTCCTGCTGTTGCCATGGCGTCGAATAAATCCGTGACAGTCGTGTTGGCCTGCGCCTGGGCTGTCGATAGGATGTCTGCTGCTGTCGCTGCGTAGTTTGAGTCCTTGCCGAACATCTTCAGAGCGTTTCCGAGGCCGCCGGTTACGACTGATAAATCCGTCGCCGTTCCTGCTGCCAGGTTCAGCGCGGGCGTCAGCATGTCTCCTGCCTGCTTTGCATTGAAACCCTGGCGTGCGAAGTTCAGCGTTGCGTCTGCTGCGTCCTGCATTCCGAATACGGAATTTGCCGCTGCTTTTTTCATTGTTGATTCGAGCTGTTTGGCCTGGGCATCTGTTGATCCCATGGTTGCCTGGACGAGCTTCATGGACTTATCTACGGATCCGAACTCCTTCACGGATGTGGCACCGAGCGCGATTACCGGCATCGTGACTCCTGTGGTGAGCGCTTTTCCGGTACTTTCCATTACATTTCCGATACCGGTTAATGCGGAAGACAGACCGCCTTTTCCAAGGCTGCCGAGCATCTTCTGTGCGCTGCTGACTGACGTCTGCAGCGATTTATCTAATTTTCCGGCGATCTTAATCGCTACTTCGAATTCGCTCATTTCTTAGGTGTCACCTCCTTCAAATCGGCGCATAAATCAATAAGGTCAAAGATGTTCATTTGCAAAAAATAATCTAACCCTGTGCTGAGGTTCAGCGACAGGGTTAGACAGCATTTCCGCAACTCTGAAAAGTCCGCAGGATTTATTCCTCGCCGAATAAAAAAGATGTCACTCTGTTCTTGAGCGCCAGGGCGTCCTTTGGCTTCAGCTGCTTAAAGAACTCGATCGGCATCTTCAAAGCTCCGGCTGCGATGATGAGGTCGTATTCCAGAGTTGTCTCTGGAAGAACCGACACGGTTCCGTTGTTTGTGAGGACCTTGTTGGCCTGGATCATATCTGCAGCAGTCAAATTGTCGAGCCCGCTGAGGTCGATCTCGCCGATCTTCTGTCCTTCGAAGTCATACTCTTTACTGAGCTTGAGCTTCATCTCGTTATCTTCTGGCTTGTTGATTTCTGTGACTTTTTCACTCATTTTGCGTTCCTCCTGTTATCTAGCACTGGCTTCTGATCTGCGCCAGCATGTCTTTTCCGTTTAATACAAATACGAAGTTCAGTTTGTCGAGCTCCAAAACGACGGCGTTGTTGATCTCTACTTTGATGTATAAAATCTCAAGCTCGACCTCTGATTCCATCTTCTTTCCCTTGGCTACCTTGCCGAGTGTGGTTGTCTTGGCTTTGCCTCGTACCACGACTCTGATCGGGTAGTATCCGGTTGCTCCGGTCTTTGGATCCGTGCACTGCATAGATCCTCTGAGTGTCAGGAGCGGCGGCTCTGTGGTGTTTACGATGGAGAACATGTCGCTGTATAAAACTGCGAATGGGATCTTGATTGTGGCGCTGGAGAACTGTCCAGTTACCGGATCCTCGATCTCGCCGAGCACTCCGGTGCCTTCCACGGTATCCGTGATGGCTTCAAGCTCCGGAAGCTCCACCTCGCCGGATACTCCGACGAGGGCATTGGCGCCGTTATAAATGTTGAAGTGGTTTAATACTTCAGGAATAATGCTTGCCATAATTAGTTACCTCCTACTGCTGCTGCCAGCGTGTCTGTATCGTAGTCGATGATGTCCACGATTTCCTGCGCTGGTGTGTACGGTGCAATGTGCTGTCTGAACTTCATCGTTCCGGCCAGGATGGCAGTCTTTGGATTGTCATCTGACTTGTATTCGATGGAAGCTCCGGCCCAGTATTTAGGTGCGTATGCGCTGCAGCGGATGTTCTCGCTGTCCACTACGCTCTGAACCAGGACGTTGTTCATCGGATCGTCGACTTCATCGAAGTATGTCTGAATGAAGTTATTTCCCTGCCAGCTGAACATGCGGCGAACTGCGAACCAGATATCTTTCGCGTCTGAGCTCGCTGGGTATGCTCCGGTGTAGTTACCCCATAAGCGATAGCCGTTCTGGTTGATCGCTGTGGTTACGCCGTAGCCGTTGACCGTGTTTGCCTGGTCCTGGTCGAGATATACTTCCGTTCCATCTTCGAGGCACTGGCCTCCGACTCCGAGTAAATGGTTGGACGGTGACTGGTTTGGTACGTCCTCGTTGTCTGATGCCATGTACTGGATCATGGCTCCTGCCACTGCAGATTTTGCGAGAATGTACTCGCCGACTCTGTCGCATGGCCAGAGCGGATAGCAGAATGGGCTTGTGTATCCGGATTCCTCTTTCACGCTCTTGGTGTCTGTGTATTTCTTTGCCTTGGCTGTATCAAGGTCAAGAAGTGCCATTGCACTGTATACGCCATTGATCTTGGCCGCCTTGGCTGCAAGTGCAAGACCGACCTCCGGAATCTGTGACCAGCCTGGTGCGAGAATGAGTCCCGGAACGATGCCGAGCCTTGGGTATACCTGTCTAATGACCTGCGCTCCTGTCTCAGCTCCTGTGGCTGGATCCACGGCTCCGATGACGTCCTCTTTCGTAACCTTGGACGGATCGATGACTTTTCCGCTTACCTTGATGGCTGTTGCTGCTGCGCCTTTTCCGCCTGCGAGCATTGTGATTGTGAGGAATCCAGTTGTACTGTCAAATGCAGCGCTGTAATCCTCGCCAGCCTTGAGCTCTGTATCGCCGGTTGAATTCTTGACGGTGAGCCCTTCGAGGATGATGCCTTCTTTCTCGATCACTGCCTGCTTCTGGTTTACCTGGTACTCTGCTTCTGCGAGTTCCTTGTTGTGCTTTGCCGGATCCAGGACGTTGATGTAAACGACCGGACTAACCTGGAACAGGTTTGATGTTGCGAACATCGTCTGGCAAAGTGTGAAATTCTTAAAGTCTACGGAATATCCGAGTGCTGCCATGGCTTCAGTTCCTGAATTCGCAAGAATTGGAACGTTTACGGCTTCGCTTGGATTCTCGGCCATATTGACCGGAGCTGTTCCGACGACTACCTGGACGGAGCTGTTGCCGGTCTTTGGTACCTGAACGGCTGTAGCTTCTTCCTGGATATAAACTCCATGTCTGATGCTCATTAGTTCTTACCTCCTCTTTCAAGTTTGAATTTCTGCGCTTCTGCGTAAGCGCTGTATACGTATCCTCTCTTTTCTCTGATCATTCTCTCGGCCTCGCCGTATTCTCTGATCGGAATGAAAAGGTTCAGGATCATTGGTGCATCCGCTTTGGCTGCTTTCGCTGCCTCCGGGATTGTCGTGTAGACTGTGCCGGTGATGGCGATTCCGCTGATTGTTGGTCCTACGTAGAGGACTGCTTCAGTCTTTGCCTCCGTCACTGCCTGTGTCTTTTTTGCCGGTGCTTTTGTCTCCGGCGCCTTTACTGATTCGCTCATGACCAGTCATCGCTCCTTCCTATTTTTGGTACGTAGAATTTGATATCTATGGCTCCGAAGTAAAACGGATACGTGTCCTCATCCTGAAGCGCAAAGCTCACGTTCTGGTTTGCTCTGAATTTGCTATCCAGGAGAGGTCTTTCCAGGAACCGGTTTGTAATCTTTGTGATAATCTCCAGGATGGTTCTGTGTCCGTTCGTTTCTTTGTCGTAGTCACAAATTCCGAATAATACCGTGGTTCCGACGAGCCATGGCTCATCGTCCGTCGGTGTGTTGCCTTCTTCGATTCTCACGATGAAGTAAGGGAAGAACTGCGACTGGTCTTCCTCATCGTCTGTGATCTCCGGCAGTCTCTGTTCGTAGCCTTTTACTCCGAACACGTCCTCTCCTGCAGCATTTTTCAGCTGCATCTGCGCCAGGAGTTCCTCGATTTCAGCGATTAGCGATTTCTGAAGGTCCCATGGTGTCATTGTCTTCCTCCTACTTTGTGAGTAATTCTATTTGCTGCTCCACGTAATGCTGCAGGTTCCGGTCGATGGATGGTTTCACGACTCCGTATACCTTTTCCTCGTTACCGATCATTTTCGGGATTGAGTTGGAGCTCAGCTTCTTAATTGGCAGCCTGGCGGTGCTTCGTCTCTGATAGATCTGACCGTTTGGTCCTTTGAAGGCTTTAATATTGCCATATATAAGCTGCTTCAGGCCGCCGCCTTTGATGATGTTTGCTTTCGCTCCGGTTTTCTTCGGTGCAGTCGTGTGAAACTTAGTGATTGAGAGCGGCTTGCCTTGTGAATGGATCACCGCTTCCAGTCTTCCTGCGGACGCTTTCCGGATCGTCATGTCCTTCTTAAAGCCTCCGGATTTTACCGTGTAGGTCGCCTGCGCTTTATTTGCGAGATCTACTCTCGCTGTGACTGCTACTTTATTCAGGGCCCGCGATATTACCGTTGGCGCTTTTCGGCTCATTTCTCCGAGCTTCGCCTGCACTTCCTCCAGCATCTGTTCGTCTACCTGATATTCGATCATGCTCTGTTCGCCTCCAGTGTGATTGAATAGATACCGTCCTCTGAAATAGCATCAGCCACCTTGTATGGCCTCTTGTCGAATTGGATCAGGGATCCCTGCTTCGGCATTGGACCATAGTCGGTGGCTGCTACGTAGATCAGTTTTTGGTTTTTATAAATTCCATCCATGTGCTGGTTGAATCTCTTTTCACGCTCGATCTGTTCGTTGGAGTCTACCTGAACCGGCATCATCTTTCCATTGAGATCATGCATGTCCGAGAACTCATCCGCGTTCATGAATGTGTCGTGCACGTCCGACGCGATTACGTCTTTGAAACTCATTTTTTTCGGCTCCGGGTTGGTTTCTTTACCGGATCAGTGGCTCTTTCGATGCTCTTTGGGATTCTTCCAGCGAGGTCATCTTCGTTGCCACTATTGCTGATTCCGATCTGTCCTGGCTGAGCTGTCAGCATCTGCGCTCTTGGAGCCGGTGCCTCTGGCTCATCCTCTACCAGGGTGGCGGTTCCGGCATCCAGCCAGGTCTGCTTCATCTCTGAATCAGGAAGCTCATCTCCGACCTCATACTGACGTGCTCCGTATAAGATCGGATAAACTGCCACGAGCTTCATTTAAGCGTTGATCTTAATTGATACGACCGCGTCCGCTGCGGCTGCGTCTGCGATAGCGTAGCCTGCGAGGATGTTGGACTCGGCTGTTGCGGTGATCACTCCGTTTGTGTTGTCCCAGTAAACATCGGCGCCTGCAGTGATTGCCTCGCTTGCCTTCTTTGGGAAGCTGTAAACGCCTACTACATTGACGCTGTATTTCTGTCCCGGTGCTGCTTCCATCGCTACGACTCCGATTCTCTTACCGATAGCCTGGATGGTATTGGCCGGGATGGTTTTTGCTGTGTCATTGATGCGATCGATAGTCTCGCCTCTCTGCCAGAATGTTGCTGTTGCCATGATTTATTCCTCCTTCCTCTTAGACGAGCTTCAGCTTCGTGTCGACCTTGATTCCTGGGTTCTTTACGGCTCCACGGTAGTCCATTACGGAGATACCCCAGTCGAGGTAAATATCCCAGATAAATCCAAGCTGTCCAGGAGCTTCCATTCTTCTGATGTTCGGGATCTCCTGACCGTTCAGGTAGTCGACCTCGATGAAGTCTGTGTCTCCAGGATCGCCAATCAGGAACCATGGCATCACGTTTCCAAGGCCTCCGCACAATGCGTTGATTGTCGGATCCTCGACTACCTCGATGCTGTCTCTGTACTGGTAGAGTGGGTTCACTGCCTGGGTGTTGTCGCTTGTGTTAATTGTCGGACTGAAGAAGAGCGTGTACATGTCGAACTTCATTCCTGAAGGTACGACGATGGTTGCCGGATTGATGATGATGCTCTCTCCGAACTGATCCTTCTGGTTTGCCAGTGCCATGATCATGGTCTGCATTGCTTCCTGTGTTACTCCGGTACCGGATGCGAGGAGGTTCTTATGCTCCTTGCCAAAGAGTGCAGCTCCGTCGTAAATATTGGAGTTGTTGATCAGGATCTGGTATACCTGCTTGTTGATGGTCTTTCTGGCTGCGGCTGCATATCTCGCCGGGAGGCTTGTCACGAGACCGATGTCGTCATCGATGAATGCCTTTCTGGAAAGAGTGAACTGGCGGCCGTAAGTCTTCAGCTGTCTCTGAGGGAGCTTGTCATCTTTGAAGATGTCATGCTTGAGCTCTCCGTTCTCCGGTACCTCGTAGAACTCGCCGACTGGTCCAGCTACGTAGTAGTTGTCATGCTTCTTGAAGTCCTTCAGGGATCCCTTCTTTGTGAACTTATCAAAGGTCACGGCTACCTTGCGGTATCCTTCCTTGTATGCCTTCTCGATTGTCTGATCGAGGATTGCTGGGAAGGATGCCTCTGGATTGTAGAAACCTCTGGCCATCATTGTGTAAAGCTCATCAGAGCTTCTACGGTTCAGATTGCTCTCGCTGGATCCGTCTCTCTGCAGACACTCGATGGCAAGGTCTCTGATTGACATTCCCATGAGGCTTCTGGCGCCATCTTCCGGACGCTCTAATGTCATGCCGCTTCTCATGAGGAGGGAATCAGCAGCGGCACGTCTGAACTTATCCTCCTGTGTATCTGTTACCTGGATGCCGGTCGCTACTGGTGAGTGCTGGCTTCTCAAGTGCTCAAGGACTGCGGCTCTTACCTGTTCCTCGGTAGATCCGTTGTCGATGTAAGATCTGGCCTCAAGACCGAACTCTGTACAGAGGTCCTCAATGCTGCGGATTCTCTGTCTTTCTGCCTCGATGGCTCTCTGTGCGTTCTGTGGATCCTGTCCACCGTTTCCACCTTCGCCTGCAGCAGGTGTCTGCTGTCTCTGGCCTTCCGGTGTGTTGTTTGCTGGTGCAGCAGGAGTGGAACTCTGGCCGCCATGGGCGATGCCAGCACCAGCTGCTCTAGCTGCGTCGATGCTTCTCTGCAGGGAGTCAAATTCTGCGGCTTCCTCGCGTGTCATGTTGCGACCTGCGGATCTGGCAGCGTTTAATAATTCCTGCTGACGTGCGATCATCTGTTCAATCGTCATTTTCTTTTACCTCCATTCGGTTTTTGTTTATTTGAAGTTGCCGCTCATAGATATCGAGTGGGATGTCCTGTGTTCCGGGTTCGGATTTTTCCTCCATTTCCCTTCCCACACCTACGGTTGGATCTGCTGGGACACTAACGATGCTTATCTCGTAAGGCGCCCACTTCTTAGCGATCGAGCATGGTCCCATGAATCTGCCATCCGTCGAGGTCTTGTTTGGCATTACTTCCTCCCAGTCGTCTACCAGGTATCCTACGGATACGCCTTTGAGGGTTCCGCCTTTTACTTTCTGGTAGATCACTTCGGACGCTTCGTCTGAATCAAATTCGATTGTAGCCATTCCGCGTCCGTTATCTATCCACGCTTTGGTGATCTTGCCGATCACTTCGTCGCGGTCATGGTTGAAAAGCACGCATCCGATCTCATTCAGTCTGGTCAGATCGACGCAGCCTTCTGAATGGTCGAGGATCTCCTGTCCGAACCATCTTGTATATGGTTCTTCAGATGAGAAGCTCAGCTCGAATGTTCGCTCGTTGCCATCTCCTTCGAGTGCTCTGATCGAACCTCTAAGTTCTCTCAGGCCTCTATTCCTGTCCTTCGTCTGATGCTGACTGGCCTTCTTTTCCATCTCCGGACTGTGTGCCCTTGTCATCATCGTTGGTTCCTTCCTCCTGGCCGTCTCCGGTTTGATCATCCGGTTTTGGCGACTCTGGCTTCGGTTCTTCTTTTTCTGATCCGAGTTTGCCATCGAATATCACACCTCCTAAGTCATAGCCTTTCTTTTTCGCATACTCGATTACTTCCAGGTTGTCATCGATCTGCTGCTTCCAGTCGCGGCCGTTCTCGGCAGCGATCTCTTTGTACGTCTTCTGGCCGGTATTCAGCGCGGTCTTGTTTGCGCTGGATTCCTTCAGTGGATCGATCCACTTCTTAGGGCTCTTGATCCATCCGTGCTCCAGGTAGTCATCCTTCTTTGTCCAGAAGTCTTTGTTTACCTTGATCAGTCCTGTTAAATAACAGCTGATTACGAATGTCTCATAGATCTCATCGAGAATGGCCAGAATTGCTTCTTCCTCCTCCTGGTAGGTCATCTCATCCTCGATGGCTCCCTGTCTTGCGGATGCGTAGTTGGTCTCGCTCATGTCGCGGGATGTCGCCTCATATGAGAGTCCCTGACCTGCTCCGATCATACGCTGCTGCAGCTTCGTGAAGGATGTAGCATCGCTTCCCTGGCCGGTCGGATTTACGACCTGGACTTCATCTCCGGCATTGAGCTCTTTGATCATTCCGGGTGTCAGCGTCTTTCCATCGTACTCATGCTTTCCGACGTTTTCCGTCGCTGCATTTCTTCCGATGCCGACTGTCGGCAGCTGCTTTTTTATGAAAACAGACAGACAGGCTGCGATTCGTTCCTTGACGGATACTGCAGTCATGAATTCGTTTGTGTCACGGATTCTGGTTGCTGTCTGGCTCATATCGGACATTTCTCTGATCTGAGAAGGGCGGCGCTTCGTGTAATAAAAAATCACATCGTTTGCATCGATTCTTCTTGGCTTCTCCAGCGAGAATCCGTCGATGCCGTACTGCCTGATCCAATATGCGACCGGTCTGTTGTACTTGTTGTACTCAATACCTCCGACGATTCGGTTTCCTCCGGCTGTCTCTCCAACCTGGAGAGTGTCGAGCTCATCAACCTCGATCATCTGAAGTTTGAACGGGATCATTCCGTCGTTGGTGTAAACCTTCACGAATAGAATTCCTCCATCCACCTTCTTCCTGGTCACTGCCATTCGGAGTATCTGGTTCAAGGTCTGCGTTCCGGTCACATCGCAGTTCCTTGCCTTGCACCATTTTTTCCAGAGCTTCTCGATGTCTGCATTCAGCTTTGCGTTCTTCGTCTTGGCCTGCAGATTGTAGCCTGCGCCGATGACGTTTCGCTTGTATGCCGATATCAGCGAGTTCGCGATGTCGGAGTTTCTTTCCAGGTCTCGCGCTCTGGCTCTGATGGTGTCTCTGGACGTTCTGTCCGTCATTTCTGCGGAGTAGTTTGCCGCTCTCCATCCTGCATTCAGTCTGGAGTTGTTGCCTGCGTCATAGTTACGCAGTTCGTTGTACGTTGCACGCCATGCCGCACGTTTCGCTCCCGCTTCCGGGCTGATCCATGCGACGACGTTATCTAGCCAGCTCATTTGGTCCATCACCTCCCATCAAAAAAGGCGACGTATGTGTTGTCCAGGAGACTGGTGTCGCCCTCTGCGGCTATCTCTGCCTCCAGTTCCTCTTTCAGCTTCCTGAGCTGGTAGAGGTCGGCTCTTGTCAGCTTACGGCTACCGATCTGATAAGACTGGCCGCCGATCAGAATTTTTCGGATTGCTGTTTTGACTTCTCCGAGCAGCTCCACGGTGCTGACGTTACCGTCGAGCTCTTTGCTTTCTTCACTCATGTCGTTCCTCCTATATCCAGTTCTCGTTTTGCTTGATCCATGTTTCCTCCGGAGCGTACGCTTCCTCCGGACGTTCTGCCTTGGTCTTGGCCTCAGCTTCGTCCTGCAGATGCAGCGTTCTGACTCCGGAAATGTCAGCTGCTGCCAGCGCATATACCTCTGCATCCAGGTAGTGGTTGTCGATGTGGCTGCGCTTCGGTACCCATCTCTGAACGGTTCGGTTTCCGGATTTGACATTGACCTTGTGCTCTGCAGTTACCTGTTCGGCATATTCTCTGTCGCATCCATCAAAGACCATCCAGCTTCCGCGGCCGTTCGGCTTCTTCATTCGACCGGCGATCATGTCCTTGTACTTGTCGCCATCAACCAGCACCAGGTTCATTCCGTATGCCTGGCTTCCTTGCTTGTTGATCTTCGATAGTTTGAAATGTGACAGCATCGGGTTGTTGGAACCCTTGACCGGCAGCGCCCATTCTGAATTCAGGGCACAGAAGTCATACGTGCTGTCTGCGTCGTATCCGGAGTCGATCAGGCACAATGCCACGATCAGCTGGTCTCCGTCTTCTGTGAAGTACGGCGTATTCATGATCTGCTCGATGTCCTGGAAGGATAACGCCTGGCCGTGCGCGATGTTCTGGCTCGTGATGTAGCTGCCCCACGCTCGGATGGTCCAGTAGAGCGACGTCTCCTGAACGTCCACTCCAGCGGTCAGGAACTTCGTCCAGCTTGGTGCTGTGAATTCCGGCCGCTCTGTCTGGCGTTCCAGTACGGTGTCGGCCGATGTCTTCAGCTTGGTGTCTTCCCATGGTTCTGCGAGCCATGAGTTCGTGAAGTTCTGCAGCTTGTCCGGATCGTCCTTGCTATCCAGGAATTCTTTCACGATTTCTGAAAATCGGACGAACGGACTATAAAGTGTGTTGATCCAAAATCCTACCTTGCGGTTGTACTTTGAATTCTCGCGCACGGTCTTCCATTCTCCGTACCGGAGCATCTGTTCCTTGTCTTGGTCTGTGATGTCTCCACCGCATTCCTGGCACCGGTAGACCGCCATGTCGGCTCTGTCCTGGTTGCTCAGGTCGTCACCGGACGGGAACTTCAAATTCTGAAACGTGAGCTCTATCATGGATCCGCAGTGCGGGCACGGTATGAAGTAATGCTTTTCGATATCCGCATCCATGAGTGCTTTCCAAATATGGCCGGTGGCCAGAGTTGGTGTTGACGTCATGTAGATCTTCCTGTTTCGGAAGGTCTTGGTTCTCTCCATCGCCAGTGAGATTGGATCCGACTCTTTCTTGGATGATCCTGGGTATTTGTCCACCTCATCCAAGAACAGGTACTTGATCGCCTTCGATGCCAGGGACGATGGCGAGTTGGATCCGGCCAGCGACAGGTACATTCCATCAAACTGCAGCTCCAGCTGTGATGATTCGTTTTTGTTGTAAAGCGATTTCAGCGTCCTGGTTGCCATGATCATTGGTTCCAGTCGGTTCTCGCTGATACTCTTGGCCAGGATGTCTGTTGGGTAGACGATCATGGTCGGGGATGGATCCTGCTGGATAACGTATCCGAGCATGTTCTGAAGGGCTTCGGTTCCTCCGACCTGTGTCGGTTTTACGAAGATAATTCTTTCCGTGTCGTAATTGATGAGCTCATCCATGATCTCCTTCAGGTACGGCGTCTTTTCATTTCGCCATGGTCCTGGGAGGGCGGATGTCTTGGAGTCTAGGACTCTGTAGTTTTCTGCCCACTCTGAAACGGTTATGTTCTCAGGCGGGCAGAGCTGCTTGAGTGCGTCTGCCTGGTATTGTGTGACTGGAAATTTACGAATCTGTATTCTTTTCTTCTTTAAGGGTGCCATCTTTCTTCACATCCTCTGGTCCCACTATTCCGGCAATGACAAACGCTCCGAGCAGTCTGTTTACTTCCGCGGCTATCTCCTTTTCGCATCGCCTCAGTTCAGACGGTTCCATCTGTCCTGAAAGCATCCCGGTTACCCTGGCCGGTATGCTCATGGCGAATTTTTTAAATACAACAAAAAATTTAGCGTAGTCGAGTTTTACTTCTTCTACGCTGATGTACTGACCGGCTGCTATCTCGGTCTTCAATCTATGCAGTTCTCCTTGGCTCTCCTTCAGGGCGATGTCGGCCTGCATCTTCTGTTCCCTGAGTTCGATCTCCTTATCGGTACGGTGCTGCTTTCCGTAGGCCTTGTCTGATAGGTATTTGACGTATGCCTGGATCGTAGGCACGAGGTCGTATCTTCGGACGCTCTTTCCATCTTCCAGGATCTTGGTGGTGGATATGATGCCTTCCTGGGTGAGCTGCTGCACGCGGCGGACGGTCACTCCGAAAAGCTGCGCGATGATCTCTGTCCGATAAAAGCTGCCTTTTACTTCTCCATCACTCATCTGAGCGTACCCCCCCCCGCAAAATTTCGGCCATGATTTCGTATTGGTTCATCATAGGCTCACCTCCAACTTCCCGGCTCTTACAGCCTTCTTTCCTGTGAATTCTTCCCATCGGTGGACGATTACGTCGCAGAACTTCTCATCAAGCTCCATCAGAAACGCCCGGCGGCCGATCTGCTCTGCTGCCATGAGTGTGGATCCGCTGCCTCCGAATAAATCGAGGACGTTCCATCCTGGCTTGCTGGAGTTCCGCATCAGTCTTCCGACCAGGTTTACCGGCTTCATTGTTGGATGCACGTCGTTCTTTGTCGGCTTCTTCTCAAAGAGGACGGTCGTCTGGTCTTTGTACTGGGCGATGATCTGATTGATGTATGTGATCAGGTCTTCTTTCTTCATGGATTCCAGGTCGAGTTCATCTTCCAGGAGGATTGTGTCCTGGCTTCGGTCGTCGATGAAGTAATGCGCAGCGCCTTCTTTCCATCCGTAGAGGATTGGTTCGTGGCGCCATTGGTAATCCTGGCGGCCGAGCACGAAGGAGTTCTTTTCCCATATCAGACACTCTGCCAGCTTGAATCCGGCATCTCTGAATGCACGCCTGAACGCCAGGCCTTCGCTGTCTGCGTGGAATATGTACGCTGCGGCTCCTGGTTTCATGTTCTCGAACATGGCCAGGAATGCATTCTGAAGGAAATCCTCAAAGGATCCCTCGTCCATGTTGTCGTTTTTGATGGATCCGTCCTTGTAGTTGACGTTGTACGGCGGATCCGTGATCACGAGGTTTGCTTCCTCGCCGCCCATCAGGGTGTTGACGTCGCCGAGGTCGGTGGAATCTCCGCACATGAGCCTGTGGTCTCCCAGGATCCAGATGTCTCCGCGCTGGGTGACCGGTTCCTCGATGGATTCATAGTCTGCGTCGGCATCGAAGTCGTCATCTTCGGCTTCCACGTCCTTATCGAGTCGGATCACGAGGTCTTCGACCTCTTTGGAACTGAAACCGGTCGCTGTCAGATCGTAATCATTGAGATCGAGGTCGAGCAGTAGGTCTTTCAGCTTGATCTCATCCCATTCTCCTGTGATTTTGTTCAGCGCAATATTGAGCGCCTTCTCATTATTCTTGTCCAGATCGACCACGACGACCTGCGCCTCGGTGTATCCGAGGTCCTTCATAACGTTGTAGCGCTGGTGGCCTCCGATGATGGTTCCGTCCTGGTTTATGATGTTCTGATATTCTGGATCGGCTGGCTGCAGCTGGACTCTTGGGTTGTATTCCGCCGGGCGCAAGCTGGCCAGGCTTCGTGTCTCCATTTTCATTTCTGTTGTCATCCGGTCTGCCTCCAATCTGTTATAAATTCCTTGATGTACCGGGCTGGGCGTAACGAAACGCGAAAAAAAATTAAGGTCATGTCCGGGAAAGCATCGGGCCTTCCTCGCCCCGCTGGAAAAAATAAACAAAAGTAGTACCTACGATTTGTGCATTACTGACAAAGCAAAAGAGACCAGCTCTTGTGCTGATCTCTTTCGATGTGGTGCTGCTTCTGTTTGTTTAGATTGCAGAATGTTCGCTCTGCGCCTTGGTGTGTCTGTCTCTCTCATCCGCCTGCCTCGATGCTACTACTATACCACATGCAAGTGGTGCATGGTGTCGCATCTTTCATCTGATGCAGGTGTGCTGCTTGCCTTGGTGCCCTGGCTGCCCTGTGCTGTGCGTGCTGCGAGCGTGGCTGCTGGGTGTGTGCGTGAGCCTGGCCTTGCTGTGTGCCCTGCTCTCCTGGCCTGCCTGTGTCCCTGTGGCCTGGTGCTGTGGGGCTGTGCTCTGCCCTGCTCCCTGGTGTGTGGGCCTGCTATGCCTGCCCTGTGGACTGAGCTTGTGCCGTGGCCTTGTGTATAGGCCTCGTATAAGCCCCTGCTATATGGGCCTATTTTGCGGCCTTGTATTTCGGGCCTTATATGGGCCTCTGAAAAAGCGCTTTATTTCCGCCTGTTTTTTCGGCTATGTATTTCCAGGCTTTTTTCGGGCTTTGTTTTCGCCTTAAAATTTCCGGCCAGATTTTCCGGGCCTCAAAGGCTGGATTTTTTTCTCCGGATTTTTTCGCGTAGATTTTTCCGGAGAAAATTTCCCGGCATTTTTCCTGGCCTGATTTTCGCGGCGGTATCTGGCTTCCTCTTTTTTCTCGATGTAATATTCATACGATTCCCGGTTCTCCGTGACAAGTTCTTTCACGTAGTTAAATTCCAGGAGCTCGTACATGGCGGCCTTGTGGATTCTGTGGCACTGGCTTTTTGACATCGGGATTCCCTCTGCGATCTCTCCCCATTCATGGCCATCGATGTGGCGGAGCTCGCAGATCTCGCGCTCCATAGATTCCTCCGGTAAAAAATTCAGGATCGTTGCCACGCTGACCATGGATTTATCGGCCTTGGCTTTCTGCTCGTAGATCCTGTCTTCAATGTCGGCCAGCTTCATAAGGATTCCGGCTGCGCCTTCGCTGTTGCCTCCACTTCTCGGCAGTGGATCGTATCCCTGCCCTCCGATCGGAGAGTCACGCTCAGCGTTGATCTCAAGAAGCCGGACCTCTAGCTGTTTTTTTCGGCGCTTCGCTCGGACATACTGGCCGAGCATCCATTCTAATACTGATCTATCGTTCTCCAATTCTTCGTTGATTTCCTGCATCGCATTTCTCTCCTTTTCTTTGATTTCCGAGCTTGTTACCGGGGAGATTCCCTGGCTTTTACGCGCTCGATGATTCTTAGCGTCTGCTTTGCCGACAGGTATCCTTGAATCGATCCATCGGCCCATATCTCCAATAAGTTCATGATGCTTCCGTAGCTGCACTGGTGCTCTATGACGGATATTTCCTTCGTTGATTCCGGCAGCGGGACTATGATCTGATATCCGTCGTATAGGTCGTGCTGCTCATGCTCGATCTTTCTCTCCTGGAGCATCTGCCCCAGGAGAATGATTTCACTGTATTTTTTCGACTTATTCATCGTCGTCGCTCTCGATCTCGCTGCCTTCCTCTTGCTGGTTCTGCGCTGCCTGTTGCATCATGGCTCCAAAAAGCGCCGCCATTGGATTGATCTGCGGCTGCGCTGGCTGCTTCGGTTCGTTCTGCGCATCGATCATTCTTAAAACCATAGTGACGCCCATCGCTGTCTGAATGGCCAGATCTGGATTGTGCGTCTTGTCCAGCGCTCTCAGGTAGCTTTCCAGGTATGCGTCTGTGTAATCATGAATTTTATCGTTCTCCATTCCTTTTTCCTCCTTATCCTGCAAATATCGACCAGATCAGCATGATCGCTCCGCCGATCACGATGATTGGAACCATGGCTATCATTGCTAAGACTGTGATCAGCCCGATCGCCGTTGCGATGGCTTCTCCGACTCTGGTTTCGTCGCAGATCTCGACGCTTGGGCACATTCCGGTGCTCCAGTAGCATCTTCCGTCGCATCCGTACTTCTTGGCTCTTTCCTGCTGTTTCTTCAGTTCTCTACTCTGTCTGCTCATCTTCTGCCTCCTTTAGCTTCTGACCGCACCACGGGCAGTATGGATAGATCTCTCTGTCTTTTCTGAACGGATTCACTATGGCGCTCTGACCGCAGTTCGGGCATGCCAGCGTCTGGTCTCCGAAGCCGATCTCTTTGTTCTGCAGCGGCATGGCGATCTCTTTCTTGTCCTCTACTCTGAAGCATTTCAGCTTTCTTCCGATGATGTTGTGGTTGAATTCCACGCCTACTCCGTCATCGTCGCTGTACCAGACTCCGTGCAAGAATGGGATTCCAGCCCATTGTCCGATTTTATCGCACATCACGATTCCATATGCTTCTTCCTCCGGGCACCAGACCGGAAGTCCAGCCATTGTCTTCAGTTCTTCAATGGTGAGCGGTTCCTGGTTTATCGACTCTCTTTTACTCATTGGCGTCATCCTCCCAGTTCCACAATCCCTGTCTTCCCCTTGCCGGTATTGGTTTTTCAAATAGCACCGGATTTTCAAACACCCACGCGTATCTTCCTATCCGGTAGTCTCCGAACGCATACTCTGCGGGATTGCTTCTTTTCAGGTGATCTCTGAACTCCTTATTGATGTGGATGCAATTTACGAGGGTTGCTTTTCCGATGATTGATCCTCTTGGCAGGTCCTCGAAGTTATTCGGTGTGATTCCAGCTTCCTGGAAATGTCGGCCATCCGGATCGTCAATGTAGCATCCGCTTGTATAGTCCTTCGGGTTCTTCCCTGCGTGGATTAAAACTTCCCCGCGATAGTTGGTTTTCCAGGATCTCGTTTCGTTCATTTTGTGACCGCTTGCGATCAGTGTCGCCCATGGCTGTATAATGGTTAGTGCTTTCATGACTGCTCCTTTCTGAAAAGCTCGGCCAGACGTTCCTTGATTCTGTTCCACACGATCGGCCCGATGCCCTTGACGCCCTGCAGCGCTTTTTCCACGTCCTGAAGCTCTACTCCGGGCACGGATTCTTTTCCGTCTGCATATCCGTTCTTGTAGACGTCTGTCAGAAAGTCTTCCATCTGCTTATGGTCGTATCGCTTGATGTCTTTGTATTTGGTTCGGTTGATCAGGTATCTATCTTTGGCTCTTTTCATATTCTTCCACCTCTCTGATTGCTTCTTCTGGCCAGCAGACGAATGCTGCGGTTCCGCCTGCGGCCTGGATCATCTTGGCTGTCTGCTCCTGCAGCTTGGATCTGATTCCGACGACTGGACGCTTGACCTCAAATCCGAAGTAGTGGCCATCCTTTATGAACATGACGTCCGGGATGCCTGCCTGGCTGTATGCTCCCTGGGAGATCTTGGCCACGAATGCATCCGGATATCGTTTCTTCAGAGCTTCCTTGATTTTCGTCTGATAGTATCCTTCCTTCTTGATCAGCTTCCGAAGCTCAGCCAGCGCCTGCTTCTTAGTGCTTATCTGCTTTCTTTCCATGAAGGAACGCATGAATTCGTTTTCGTCGAAGTCCTTTTCGTATTTCTCTAGCACGCTTCTTTTCCTCCTTTTCGGCCATCATCTTTCTGGTGGCCTCGATCTGCTCTCTGTCGTCTCTTTCTGTGTTCATGGCTGCCCTCCTGTTAGATAGGCTCTGCCTCTGCGAATTCTTCCGGATCCTGCGCTGCCGGTTCTGTTCCGAGGTAGATGTCTTCCGGTTTCTTGTTTCCGGTGTTGGTCTCCAGGTAGCTTGTGGCCATCTGGTCTGCCATGTGCGTGAATAATACCAGCGGGTATTTCTCTGCGGCCTGGCAGTATGTCTGGATGATATTGGCTTCGCTCATTCCCATGTGCCATCTGATTGCATATCGTTCCTCCATGGTCAGGTGGATGAACTCTGATGCCATCATGACTGATTTCTCGCCGTGGCCGTATGGGTTTCTGTCGTTGACCGCGTATACCGGGTACTGCTCCCACTTGTTATTGGCATCCTTGCGCCAGCGCATCTCTGTGGCGTAAAAGTTCGCCTTACAGAGGTCATGGAGCAGCGCCACGATGATGATGGATTCCTGCGGGATGGAGTCTAATCTCATACCTGCAGCCTGGAATTCCTGAACGTCTCCGGTCGTGGTTCCGAGGCCAGCCAGGCAGTCGTAAACATTGAGCGAATGCTGCAGCAGTCCTCCTTCGTAGCTGGAGTGGAATCTGGTTGATGCCGGTGCTGTGAAGAAGTCGGTCTTCTCCAGGAAGTCGATGAGCTTCTCGATTCCTTCTCTCTTTGTGCTTCTTAATAATTCGATAAATCTTTCCTTGTTGGTCATCTGAATATTTCCTCCGTTTCTTTGTCTTTGAATGTGATCCTGTTCTCGATCGTCAGTCCGTATGCTCCGGCGATTGCTCTGATTGCTTTCATGGCTGCCCTGATGTCATACTCCCTGGCTGCCCGCTTCTTTGCTTTCGCAGCTTCCTTTTCTTCCCTGGATACGATTCCTACTGCCTGGTTGGCTGTCGGATCCGGATATCCTTCCGGGTTGTTTCCCTGGTAGTTCATTCCTGCCTCACCTCTTTCAAATATTTTTTGAATCTCTCCGTGTCTTCCTTATGCTGCGCATCGATTCCTGCCTGGGTGGGCGGCATCATCAAAGTGAACGATGGCTCTGAAAAGGAAACCCACACGCCCGCTTCCGGGTGCCATGTCATGCCTGGCAGCAGGTCGCTTGTCACTTTTCCGTCCGGTTCCTGGTGGATGTGCTCCAGCCAGTACGGTGCGTATGCTTCATACTTGACTCGGTCTGTGTAATATCCGCAGGCTAGGTTCTCTGCTTTTGTCAGATTGAATTCTTCAAATACTGCATGCGTGACTTCCTTCTGGTGTCCTGCTGCCTTTTCCTCATCGATAATTTTCTGAATCTGATCGACCATGCTTTGGGCTTTCGCTCCGGTTAAATCTGGGCCGGTTTTCAAAATTCCGAGCATGATGAGGTGTTTCACGTAAATTTCAAATTGTGCACGGATTTCCTCTTTCAATTTTGCATAAGGCTTTTTGTATTTGGTTTTCAGGAGTTCCAGCGGCACGTTTTCCCTGTTTTTACGCAGGGTTGCGATGTCCTGGTTCAGTTTTTTTAGGTCTAATTCCACCGTTCCCACTCCTTCCTGTTCCCACTTCTGCATTTTGTGAGTGGGAACGTGACAAACCCTTATTTTTACGCGGGTTGCGCTGGGTGTTCCCACTGTTCCCACTTTTTTGAAATACACACCATGTTTTTATAGAATTTTGCATGTGATGCATGAAATTCGTGCATCGTGTGTAAAATTTTCCACGAAACAATAAATAAGTGGGAATTAGTGGGAACAGTGGGAACATATCTATTAAAAGCCGCGCGGTTGCTGGGTTTCTTGCGTTCCCACTCGCGTTCCCACTCGCGTTCCCACTTTTTTGAGTGGGAACATTTTCAGGCGATTTTTGCACCTGTTATTTGAATGGCAGTTCTTCTTCCATGCCTTCCGGTATACTCATGAATCCGTCTGAATCCGTGAATGATTCCTGCTCGTATTTGTCAGCTTCAGATTCGATGTCGTCATCCTTTTCGCTGAACTGTCCTATCTTGAATTCCACGAACCTGCAGCTTCTTCCGTCAAATCGTCGCTTTACTGAGTATCGCTGCTTCGAGTCGGATCCCTCGCTTGCCGTGGCGATCAGTCCGTTGTCTGCCATGTATTTGAGCGTCTTCCTTGGACTGTATCCCGCTTTGGTCAGCGCCTGGTTCAGTGTTGATGGGAAAATGTACGCCACGTTCCCGGATTCGCTCATGGTGCCGAGGCACGTTCCGATGGCTTTCTCTCCGAAGTATGCCTTGTTGGAGATTACCCAGTCGGTGATAAACTGCACGGCGTTTTCGTTTACGTCTCCGGATGCTGCTGCGATCTGTTCCTGAAGGATGGACGCTGCCATCCTCTTGGCTCTATCCCAGGACTCCTGGTTGATTGTTATCTGTTTTTCATCGTCTTTCCCTTCTTCCTTTTTCGGATCCGCTTCGGGTTCCGGTGCATCCTGGCTATCAAAGAACCAGGTATCTATCATGGCATCGGCCAGGGCGACCGCGCTAATTCCGGCCACATGGCTTCCGCTCTTTCCCTTTGCTATGCTCATCACGTATCGCAGCATCTCATCGTATTTGTCGCAGATGCTTTTCTCTGAAACCTTCAGGACGTGTTCGATGAATTCCGGGCCCGCCCATCCGAAGTTCTGCGTTGACTCCTGGTGCATGAGGCTGGCCTGTTCTTCTGTCTCAAATGGTCCGCCGTAGATTTCCAGCACACGGGTGCTGACACCTGTCTGTGATGTATCTGTGGAGAGTGGTTCCTCGCCGGTTGCCATGGCTACGGTTCTCCATTGTCTCATCGTCTGCAGGCCGCCGCCCTTTGCGCCTCTGATCTTTCCGGTACCGGATGCGATCATGTAGATTGTCTTCTCCAGCCCTTCCTGATTCTTTCCGGCCAGCTGTCTCTCATCGATGCCGAGTGGCAGGTCACAGTAAAATGCAGCGGTTCGCTCCAGGCCGACCTGGGTGGCGTTAAAGTTTACCATGAGTCGTTCCGGATCTCCCCAGGCTGACAGTGCTGCTTTTAATCCAGCGGTCTTTCCTCCTTTACTGGATCCCCAGTTGTATACAAAGAAGATTCTTTGCTTGATGATTCGCAGCAGGGGAGCTGCGAACGCTGCGGCCAGTATGAACCGGAACTTGTCGCGTTCTCGGTGCGGCTGCATGGTGTCTTTCCATTTATCAAAGGATCCGGTCTGGCAGTATGCCGCGGCCATTCCCTTCTGTGATGGATCAATGTCCAGAACGATGTCTTTGTCGTGTCCTGGGATAAATCGCTTCCCTGGCTGCCATCCGAAGCTGGACGTTGCATCCGCTTTCGTGATGATGTCGATGTTCTCTGCTTCCAGAGCCGATAAAAAACGGACGACCTGCTTTGCGTTTTCTGATGTTACCGTGCATCCAAGGTCTGCCAGGACAGTGATGCCTCTGGCCGTGAAGATCGTTGATCGTGGGTAGATTGCTCTGTGCCACTCATCGTCTCTCTTGAATGCGATCTCTATTTTTTCTTCTCCGGTTTCCAGACTTCGGAGTCGTTGCGTCAGAATGATCGGTGTTCTGCAGACCATGACCGGTCCGTATGTCTTCTCATCTATGTGGCTGATTCCTTTGTCTGAATAGATCCAACCTTCCGGCTGGCGGAGATTGACCGGTGCCCCTTTGATGGATTCCGGTATCACGTCTGGTGCTGCCAGGTCTATTTCTTCTGCCCGCTCCAGGAGCTTCTGGATCTTGGCTGCGCCTTCCTCTTTTCCGAATTTGATGAAGACGTCGCTCGGATCCTTGATTCCGCCCAGTGTGCTGCAGCTGAATTTGTAAACCTTGCCAATGAATCCACCGTCCCGGAGTCCCTGGATGACTTTCCGCATGAACGTTTCGCCGCCCTGGTCCGGTTCCTGGTGGATGTATAACTTTAAGTCCTGGAGTTGGTCGCTCATGTTCGGCTTGAACATAGAGGCTCCCGGCACTCCGAGGGTGCTGATTCCCATGTACCACATGCTCTGTGTGTCAGATTCTCCTTCGACCAGGCAGGCGTATCTGCTCTGTCTCATCTGTGGGAGTCTCCATTCTCCGTAGAGGCATATCTTTCCACTGCTGCCGTATCTCCATCTGAATTCCTTACCTGCAAACCTCTTTCTGTAGGTTGCCTCGGTTCCGTCTTCCTTCAGGTACGGGATCTTCATGTATGTGGTCTGGTCTTTTCTTTCTTTGTCGTTGCTGATGTGGCATGTGTCCCGGAGGAATTCCACCGGGAGCCTTTTTTCGAAGGCGTACTGCTCCATTGAATAGCTCCGGCGGGATGCTGCAGGTTTTTCTTTTTCTGGCATCTCCACATGGTAGTCTTCCATGATTCGCTTGTATGCGTCCTTCGTGCTGATGCCATTCATCTTGGCCACAAAGTCCACGTAGTTGCCGCCGATGTCCTCGCTAAAGCAGTGCCATCTTCCTGTCTTCAGATCTACTGAGAAGCTGTTTTTTGAATCGTCATGGAACGGGCAGAGTCCTATCATATGATCTCCGGTAACCTGCGCCCTTTTGACGACGCTTCTGTATTCTCTTTCATAATCGACCAAACGGTCGAGATCGACTTCTGCCGTGTTCATGGTGTTACCTCTTTTCTTTGCCTATGTATATGAACTGCGGCGCGATTCCCATCTTTGCCGCAGCAGCGATTTCAGCCTGCATTCCCTGACTGATCCATTCTTCTTCCGGACCTTCCTGTCTGATGATTACGATCATCTCATCGCAGCGCTTCAGTGCTTCCAGGCCTGCTGCTATTCCGTAGTCGCGATCCTGGGGATCGTTGTCATCCAGGAATCTTGGCCAGTAAAGATGCGGCGCGATTGGTATGTTTCCTCTTTCGTGCACCTTCCGGCATGCTTCCACGGCGTCCCTGATGTGCTGCTGCAGTTCCACTTCGTTTTTTGCTCTGTATTTACTGCAGACGTATGTTGTCTTGGCGTGGATCGGCGCGAGGTTCTTATCTTTTCCCGCTGCGCACAGTCCGATGTACTGCCATGGGTGGTCCGGGCTCTCTCTGTAGATGGTTTCATAGACGCCCTCGCCTCCGATGATGTCTTCCACGATGCGGCTCTGTGTGATCTCAAACTCCTGATCCAGGCATCCGTCAGCGTATCCTTCCTGGCCGACGATCTCCCAGGCGAGTTCCTCTGTGATGACGTCTCCGTTCTTCAGGTATGCAGGATCCCTTCCGCACTGTATAAATTCCTTTAAGTTCTTAGCCATCGTTTACCTCCAATTCTGCAAGGCGGCCGTGGTGACCGCCCTGCGCTGTGGCTTAGTCAAATGGCAGCTCTCCGTCCTGGATGTCGCCTGCCTGCATGAATCCGTCAGGGCCGACTTCCGGAGTTGCTTCCATTGGTGCTGCTTCCTTGTAGTCATCTGTTGTGATCGCTACGCTCTCATAGCTCTGCTTCATTGCCTTGCGGAGCTCTGCGGTTGTCTTATAAAGAGCTTCTGGCAGCAGTCCTGTCTTTTCCAGCGTTACCTTGGAGTATTTGATTTTGTCCGCATTCTCTACCACGTTCAGCTTGAATGTCACGATCATGCGGCTGTATGGGATGTGCTGCTGTCCCATGATTTTCTTCAGTGCTTTGTTCACGTCCTTGATAGATGTTGGCGGCACTGTCAGAAGATAAATGTCCGGGCGGTTGTTCATCATGATGTAAAGGCGGCGCATGTTCTTGCAGGCCTTGCCTTTTCCGTCGGATCCGAACTGGTTATAAGGGCAGGTGTCGCAGGTGCGGATTTCTCCGGTTTCTCTGTTGATGCCCTGTTTTCCATCCATGGAGCTGCAGTCCGGGCTCTTATTGATATTGCCATCCTCTCCTGCTTCTCCGAATTTCTGCGCCCAGTAGGCGTTCATGCGATGCGTGAAAATAATCACGCCGGTTACTTCCTTCATGACCTCCGGATCGTCCGGATCGTCTGTCTCGACCTCGAAGGCTTTTCCTCCGCCAGACGGGATCTTGATGTGCTTGGCATCGATGCCGCCATCATCGTCCAGGTCGTCGAGTTCATCTTCCAGCTCTGCTCTGAGTTCCTCATCCATCGCCTCCATGCCGGTTACGATCTTGAAGTTTTCCACGGTTGTCAGTTCTGCTTTTGCCATATTCTTATTCCTCCTCATCTGCTGCATCTACGGATGCGTTCTTTACTACTTTGGATTTCTTGATGCTCTTGACACGGTAGCGGTTTCTGATTCCGTCCTCGCACGTCTCTGTGATGAAGTATCCGCTCTCGATTCCTTTGAATACGCAGAGGATGTCTTCGGTGTCAATTCTCAGGACGATAGTGTCGCCCTGGTTCATTGCGTTGCCTTCTGAATCTGAAACTCTCACCTGTGTTACTTCGTGTACGGAGATTCCGCAGTTTGCTTCACTCATTACTCAGCGTCCTCCTGTTCTTCCTCTGCTTCAGCTTCCGGATCCGCTTCTGCGTCCTCGAACTGTCCCTCCAGATAATCTTCCACCGGTGTGGTGTAGCTGCTGACTTTATCGTATAAGTCGTGCATGATTCTGTCTGCCTGCGCTGCGAGCTTTGTCGCCTGGAGCACCAGGCCGGTTGCTGCATTCTTCAGGCTGCTGGCTGCCTCGACTGCCTTGGCATCATCCTCTGTTGGAAGGATGCGCAGGAAGTCTTTCATGCTCTCATCTACCTTCTTCTGGTCGAGCTTCATGCCTGCGTAGAATTCTGAAGCGATACCGTATCCGTCGTGGCGGTTCGATACCTTCGACTTGCTGGTTTCCTTGACCTGCTTGCAGGCAAATTCCAGGGCGATGTTTACGTTTTCTTCGAGCTCGCGCTCTGATTCGAGGCGACAATCAAATTCTAATTGTTCCATGGTTTATTCTCCTTTCGCTCTTTTGAGTGCTTTGTTGGTTGATTTGCGTCTGGCGATGTCGGTCATCTCGTAGCTGCTTACGACCTCATCCAGCTCCGGCGGCAGCTCTCCGTCGTTTTCTTCGGCGATTTCTTTCATCGCACTCTGCAGGGATCCTGCATTGACGGTTTCTTTGATGAGCTCGCCGAGGCCCTGTTCTCTGAGTACCTCGAAGAAGTCCAGGCCGCGTTCCTGCAGGTAGGCTTCTCCGCGCTTGGAGTATTTGACCTTATCCTGGAGGCTGTAGATGTAGTCGCCGTATCCCTGGGACGGGATATCTTCGTCGATCATCATTTCTGCGATCTCTGCCTTCAGCTTATCGATGGCTGCATTGTTGTCCTTGGTGTCTTTGGCCAGCTGATCCTTCTTGTCGAGAAGTTCCTCGTACTGGCCGAGCATTTCAGTGAGTTTCATGGTTGGTTCCTCCTACTTTCTATTTTGAGTCCGCACTCCGTGCAGGCTGCTTGCATTTTCTTCTGCCGGAGCTCCTGCCTTGATATTGGTCTCCAGCATTCCTGTCCGCAGATCGGACATTTTACCAGGCTCCATTCCGGATGCCCTTTTGGGATGTTTTTCTTCATCGGCATCAGCAGAATGCCTCCGGTTTCGTTTTGGCCTCTCGGCCAGATCTTAACTTCTGCCATCGCTTTTCTCCCTTCCGTAGAGTTTGTATTTGATACTTGATTCTGACCGGTCCATCTTTTCTGCGATCTCTCTGATTGTGAATCCCTGCTTCCGGAGCATCTTCATCCGGCTTACTTCGGCCTGCGTCCAGTTGTATTTGTGTGATATGTCATTCTTCCTTTTTTCTTTGAACCAGGGGTACTGCATGAACAATGTGTCATCGGTTACTCTGGCCGCATTCCAATCTTCCGGATGCTCTTTCATGTATCTGATGATGTCCTGCTGCCGGTACATCACGTATGGATTCTTTCGGACGCTTTTCAGTCCTTTGCGCTCCCAGTATTGGATTGTCCGGTTCTCAACTCCCAGGATCCGCGAGAGGGTGTTCCTGGTCAGCATGTCTGTGTTCGCCATGAATCCTCCAATGCCGAGCCGCTGCCTTTTAAGAAAGACCGCATTTTCTGAACGGTTCAGAATTCTTGCTACTGTGGCGAGCGGATATTTTTCTGTTAATTCTTCGAGCCGGTTCAGATCTTCCTGGCTCCATGCCCTTCCGCCCATCTAGGCACCTCCTTAGCTTCCGTCAAAGTTCGGAATAAATCTCTCATCCAGTTTCTTTCCACACTTTGTGCAGACTTTGTATTGCCTCTCGCCGCTCAGGTTGAGGAATGGCTCTTGCTTTCTGAACCACTCGCCATGATGTCTGCAGAATAGCTGCGCGATCCACGGCTTTGGATTATTTACTCTGCTTTCCTGTTCCATTGCCTTTCCTCCTTCTCCTGAACGATGCAGGTTTTCGATGCATCGGCAGACCGTGCATCTTGCGCCAGTTGTTTGTTAGGTTGCGCAGCAGCTTAGGCTTCTGTGCCATGGCTTTCGCGATTGCGCATGCTGCTTCATCTGTACTAAATCCATACGCCGCCAATGATTGAATCACCTGTTGCATTGGTAATGGTTCCGGTTCCGGATGCTCTGGTTCGAAGCGCTTTTCGTATTCCTTTATTTGCTCCGCCTTGGCGTCCAGCGCCGCAGCTATGCTGGACGCTACCTTCTCGTCCGCGGCCCTTGCTAATCTGAATGCCTGAGCTATCTTGCGGCCGATTTCTTTTAATAGCATGACTGAGCTCCTTTCGTGAAGCGATTGTTCGGCTCATATTTCAGCTCTATGGATCTCACTTCTCCATCATCGTCTGTGTGAACCTTCATGTCTGTGAGGTTCAGTTCCTCTACGACGTCTTTCAGTGGCTTTGTGTATACGTCATTCAGTTTCATCTCTCTACCTCCTATTCAAAGTACGCGCGCCAGTCATCCACGACCGTCTTGGCCATATCTTCTTTTCTGGCCAGTGCCTTACCGATCATCTCATCCACGGTACCTTCGGTCTCCAGGTCAATGTATGTGCAGGTGTTTCTCTGTCCGATTCGGTGGATCCTGGAGAGGCTCTGTTCGTATGTGGCATAGTTGAAGTTCTTTGAATAGTAGACGCATGTATCTGCAGCTGTCAGGGTAACTCCGACGCCGAGGGTGTCGATCTGACCGACGATGATCACGGTGTCCGGATCTTCCTGAAACTGTTTGATGATCGGTCCACGGTCTTCCTTCTTAATCGCTCCGTAGATGGCCACCTGCTTCTTTCCTGTCTTCTGGAAGGTCTTATCTATCATTTTCATGATGGCGGTTACTTCCGGGATAAACCTTGCGAAAATTACCAGCTTCTTTCCTGCGCCTAGTACGTAGTCCTCGATGATATCCTGGAGCGCATCCAGCTTCGCTGTGTTGACGAGCTCCGGCTTGTCGCTGTCGTCTGTGACCAGGAATCCTCCGGCCAGCTGCTGCAGTCTCAGGAGCCTTGTCAGTACGGTCGTGGCCGTGATCTTGTCTCCGTTAGATAACTCTGCATAGCTGCTTCGCTTGATCTGGTTGTATAGGTCTTTTTCCTTTTTGCCGAGCTGGACCTTCCTCTTGATGAACGTCTGCTCCGGCAGGTCGATTGCTTCTTCCTTCGTGATTCTGAATGCGATCGAGTGTTCTTTTCGGATCAGGCCGTCCAGGTCTTTGTATCCGACGATCTGCTTCCGGTTGAATCCTCCCATGATCGCGTACCGGTTTCTGAATTGATAGAAGTTCCGGCCGAAGATCGAAGCGTCCAGGAACCGGTACTGACTCCATATGTCGATTGCATCATTCTGTACCGGTGTTCCGGAGAGGATGAGCTTGTACCTTGCCTGGTCTCCTAACTTATGTATTGCTTTGCTCTGCTCTGCGTCGTGTGTCTTGATTCGCTGGCTCTCATCGCATATAATCAGATCAGCGTCGTACTCCTGGAGCTTCTCAAACAGTCCATCTCTCCAGGTTGATTCGTAGTTGATCACGGCGACCTTGAGCGCTTTGAACGGGAACGCCTGCAGGTCTTCGATCATTCGGATCCTCTGTTGCTTCGTTCCCAGGAGCGCCTTGCAGGTCACTTTGAAGTCTGCGACCTCTGCGATCTCTTTTGGCCAGACCGACACGACGGACGTTGGTGCGATTACCAGGACTCTCTGGATCGCACCTTTTTCATATGCGGCTCCTGCGATGGCTATTGCAGTTCTGGTCTTGCCGCATCCCATTTCAAATAAAAGACCGAAGCCCTTATTTGTGTTGGCTGCCATTTACTTTCCTCCTTCACTTATTTGCTACCGGCTCCAGTTCCTGGAGCTCGGCTTTTTCCTGGGTGCATCAATGAGTTTTCTCATAGTCAAGGCACCTCGATTCTTTGAACGCGCGCGCCATCATCTGAGCTGTTTCGCCTTCGTAATTACCGCACATTCCTTCGTTATCAATATCCGCATAGACTCTCCTGAAGAAGTTATCAAATCTATTGTTTGCGTAGTCTTTTGCGAATTCCTTTGGAATCTCTAACTGTATGATCATCGTCTCCTGCCTCCCTTCGTGCTCATATGTGGGTAGTCGCGGTCTGTGTACGCTTCTCTGTCCCAGGAGAGCTTCTTTCCGCACCAGTGACAGTGCGTGTGGCCGACCTGTGTTCTTTTGCCGCAAAGCGGGCAGGTGTAAAGCCCTGCTGCACGTCTGACCGCCATTGCTGGCTGTTCGTACTTCTGGCTCATCTCTGATGCCTGAGCTGTTGCTTTGCTGTAATCTGCGACGATGTCCGCTGCTTCTGTCAGCGCATCCAGGTCGTCGTTCCATGACTCTCCACCATATTCGTTCCTGGCGATCTCTTTGATTTTGCTCTTGGTGATCTCCAGCTGTTCGATGATTTCATCGTATGTCATAGTGACCTCCTATTCTTCCTCGGTGTTTTCCTCATATTCGTCTTTTGATATGATTCGCACCTTTTCCTTCGGAACCTTGGCCATGCTGGCCATCGCCTCTAGCTGGCTGTTTGCGTATTTCTCAAAGTCAGCATTCTGCAGTCCTTCGATCGAGATCTCCACGATCGTGGCTGCGTATCCGGTGGTTCCTTCTCCTCCGTATAACTCTGCATCCTTTATCTCGAAGTAAATTCCGAGCGACATGCTTGCGTCTTTCATTTCAGTACCTCCTTCGGATCCGCGAGGCCGAACGTCAGGAGCGCCATGTTGGCTGCTCTTACCTGATGCTCGTAAAGGCTGCCCTGCACCGGGTATTTGACCAGGGCCTCCGGTTCCTTCTCGACTCGCATCTTATCTACGGCTCGCTGTGTTTCATCCAATCGCCGCCTGTAGCTTTCTATGGCCGGTGGCAGTCTCACGATTTTGGAGAGCTTGTCCAGCAGTTCCTTGCTGCAGTCTCCGATCATCATGTTTTTGCGCCGGTCGTACTTCATTGAGTTCCAGGACTTTATGATTGCCATCTGTGTATTGTCCACCTCGATCAGCATGATCTTTCCGTCCTTCATTGCCATTTTCAATCTTCGTTACCTCTTTTCTGCTTCCGATCTGAGCCAGGCACGCACTTGTGAAGCGCTGCTGGTACCCATCCGTCAGCTTGACTTCCATTCTGATTCCCATTGTCCTCACTCTTTCTCTGTGTAGAAGGTGTGCGCTCCGTGTGTGAATAACTTCTGCAGGTTCCTGCTATGCCAGGTGCTTTCGTTGCTGGCCTTTTCAAAGTAGAGGGCTCCTTGGCTTTCATCCCAATGCTCTACTGTGATCAGCTCCACTGCCTTCATGCAGTCGGCGTCCGGCTCCACCTTGTCATATCTGCCATTGCTCACCGGCGTGAATGCTCCGTCCTGCATGATCACTTCTTCGATCGTGTCCGGGAACCTTGCATCCCATACCCGGTTCAGAACCACCAGCATGACCAGCGCCTTGCCTTCGGTGTCCTCTGATTCAGCTTCGGCCATTGCGATCTTCTCTAGCAGGTAGGCGTCGCTTGCATCAAAGTCCATGCTATGTATCAGCCCTGTCCGCGTTTGCTCCTGGTAGAGCTTCCATTCTGCTTCCTGGTCCTTCTGGTATTGTTCCTGGTAATCTCTGATCATCTGAGCTTCCTTCTCTGCTTCCTCACGCTCCCGCTGATGGTATGCATCTCTTTCTCGGCTCATCTGTTCATATTCTTCCTGGGTGTACCATTGACCGTTCTCTGCCTGGAATCGGTAGGGCTCATAGTCGTCTGGATCCGGGAGTGGAGCAGCTATGCACCAGGCTCCCATGCCTGCGATAAGTACTCCGATGCAGATTCCTGGCACTGCCTTCCTCAATCTTCGGATGATTCGTTTCCGGCGTTTTCCTCTCTTTATTGTTTTATTGATCTTAGCTCTCATTGCTTTCCGGTGTTCATCCTCTGTCTGATACCTCTGCATCTTACTCACTTCCTTCTTATAAATTCTTTAATTTAGTAGTTGACTTCCGGAGCTGTTTATATTGCTCTCTAGGCTTGGCTGGGCCCGGCAGTCTGTGACAGGTTCTCCATAGGGTTGAAGAAGAACCTGTCCGCTGTTTGCTTCCTGAGTATTGTGTGGGGTAGCCGTATAGCTGTTGCCTGCAGTGCGGTCTGTTTCATCGCCGCCATCCGGGTGTATTACGCACCCACCAGTCCATGCTCCGGATGTTCTCTCTCCTGGTGTTCTCATCTGCCTCCTAGCCGCCATTGTTTTACTTGGGCTCACGCTATCTCTCCCAATTACGACGGTTGGCCGCAGGCTCCGGTTATCCGCCGAGCGGATTTATTGCATCGGCTCCGCCAGACCAGACAGTTTTTATTGAGGTGTCATGCTTCCTCTTGCTTCTTATTCAGTTGTGTGTTTATGCCAGCGCTGCTGCTTTGGCTGTATCGTCAATGGCTTTCTGTGCTTCCATTCCGGCCATGAATGAGTTTGTCATCATTATGACGAGGGTTCTCTTTTCCTCCGGAACGTTCGCGAGGGTTGCTGCCATCTTCTCAGCGTCGCTGAGCTGCTCGGCTGTGTATCTCTTAGCTTTTGCCATGGTGTTTCCTCCTTCCGTTTGGTGCTCTATTTTTGTGCTTCTGGGACTATTATACGTCCTATCCGCACAATCGTCAAGTATTTTTTGTTGATTGCGTGACTTTTTGTTGACGAACGCACTTTTTTGCTGTATAATCATTCATGAAAGGTGGTGAAATCGTGAAAGACCGAATTAGAAAAATCCGGCGCGATCTTGATTTGACTCAGCAGGAGTTTGCTGATCGTATCGGAATAAAAAGAAATACTATCGCTAATTACGAAACTGGAAGAAATGAACCGATCGATTCTGTGGTCTCTCTTATCTGTAGGGAGTTCGGTGTGAACGAAGAATGGCTCCGTGATGGAACCGGCGAGATGTTTGCTCCGGATGCCAGCGATGAATTGGAGGCTCTGGTTAAAAGGTACGATCTTTCCAATGCCGACCAGGTTCTGATTGAAAAATACATAAACCTGAAGGCTGGCTCACGCGAGACGATTATCGACTTCATTACTGATGTCGTGGCTGCTCTTGAAGACTTGGATCCGAATGCGAAGGCTTTTCCTTCGGGTTCTGCTTCGGAGTTGGATATCGATGCGGAAGTGGAGGCATACCGGCAGCAGCTTGAGCTCCAGAAAAAAGCGGCGGCAGGATCATCTCTCTCGAATGGTGGAAACGGAGGAGCCAATAAAAAGGAGGCGTAGTCGTGGGATTTTTTGATAGAATTGTTCCGCGGCGATCCGTATCCGTACTGCCTGACGATCGCATTCTTCGGTATAAGATTACCGGAATAAACCCAGGGACCAGGAGAAAAAACACCAGGCGTGTTCTCTGTGGTTCCTGGGAGGCGATCTCTGACGTGGAGGCGCGTACTGGTCTGCTCCCTCCGTTTACTTGTGAGTTGGAAATGCCAGAAGTTACTGAGGCTCAGCTTGAGCTTATGGGAAAATTAAACGTTCCTATGCTTGATGGAATATATCGCGCTGATGCGTCTGCTTTGATTCAGCATGCGCTGGATGAGGTGCCTTTGTTTCCGGATCGAGGTCTGCCGCGGCCAATACTTCAATTTTTAATTGACCACAAATTGCTTTTGTCTTCCTGGTTATCTGTTTCAGATCTGGAGGATGAATTCGTGGAGACTCTCCCCGGATTGCGTGCGTTAATTAAGAAATGTAAATAAAAAAATCGCCCAGTGCTGCGAACACCAGGCGACCTGTTCTTCCTTGCGGAAGCTGTAAACTCTACGAATAAATTTTACAGCGTTTCCGATAAATCCGCAAGGGTTTATTTTTTATACTCTTTTTTGGGAGGTGAGACGATGAGGTTCTTTTCCTACGGACGAAAATCCGTATTTTCTGATAAATCAGATTCAATCGATAATCAGTTCCGGATGAACCGGGAATACTGCGAGTCGAAGTTTTCCGGCCAGGTGGATTCCTGGCAGCAGTTCTCTGATGAAGACTTCACTGGTGCGAATACGTCCCGGCCGGATCTGCAGCGTATGCTGTCTTTTATAAAGGGTGGCTTCTGCGATGTCCTGGTAGTCTATCAGCTGGATCGTCTTTCCAGGGACGTCCGGGACTTTGCGAACATTTACGCGCTCCTGGAGGAACATGGCGTGATGTTCATCTCAATAAAGGAAAATATCGACACCACGACGCCGATCGGGCGCGCCATGATGTATGTCACGGTGGTCTTCGCTCAGATGGAGCGTGAAACCATCGCGGCCCGTGTTACGGATAATATGCTGGGCCTTGCTAAAAAGGGATACTGGACCGGCGGCAATCCTCCGGTTGGTTACGTCAGGAAGCATATTGTTGTGAATGGCAAGAAGCACTGCTCCATTGAGGTGGATCCGGACGGGGCTCGCTACGTGACGCAGATCTTCGATACCTTCCTGGCTTATAACTGCAGCCTGCAGGGGATGGAGACGCGATTCAAAAACCAGGGCATCCGGACGCAAAGCGGGAAGTTCTTCTCGACCACGCAGCTGCATAAAATGCTGACCATGCCATATTGTGTTGAGGCGACTCCGGAAGTGTACGACTTCTATGCCGCGAAGGGCTGCATCATGGATCCTGGCTCCCCGCGTGAGATGTGGGACGGATCCGTCGGTGTGATCATCTATGGCCGGTCGACGGAGAAAAACAAAAAGCACCAGGCGCAGCCACCGGAGAAGTGGACCGTGTGTCTTGGAAAGCACAAGCCCTTCATGCCTGCCGAGAAATGGCTCGCGGTGCAGTCCAGGTTTACTCAGAACAAATGCATCAAGGATGCAAAGTGGCCAGTGCCTCTCCTGAAGGGCGTGCTCCGGTGCAAGTGCGGAAACCTGATGCAGGTCTCCAGAAAGAAAAAGGTCGACGGTACCTGTTCTTCCTGGTATTACTGCAGGAAGCGAATGAGGCAGGGTGTGGATGCCTGCGACATGGGGCAGATCAAATGCGATCTGCTGGATGAGAAAGTCCTGGAGCTATTCCGCGGCATCACTGCGGATCCTGCCTTGATTCAGAAATTCGTCAAAGCGGAAGCTCCGACCGATGTTCCTGATCTGAAGGCTGCGCAGGCTCGCGTGTCTTCCTGTGAGCGTAAGATCGGCCGCCTGGCTGCATCGTTAGCTCTGGCCGAGGATTCCGCTGCATCAAAGTATATCATCGCGGAAATGGAACGCCTGGACGTTGAGCTGGGTGCTCTGAAGCGTGAAGCCTCGCTGGCCGAGATGGAAAGCCACCGGGCTGCTGCCAGCGCGAAGGATGCCAAGGCCACGGCTGCGGAAATCGCGAAGCTGATTCATGGCCTGGATGGCTTCGACGACAAAGAAAAAAACGCGATCGCTCGCGCTGTAATTCAGGAGTGTACTTGGGACGGGGAGCGGCTTTTTATTACGCTCTAAACCTCACTATTTCATAATGGTGGGGTTCCGGCCGCATACGCAAAGCTGCGCGGATCAGATCGCGGATCGTAATTTCTGTTCCTGATTCCAGATTTGCCTCTTTTGCTTCCAGCCGCACCAGATTCTCCACACCCTGGATCTGCAGCTCTGCATTGTCTTCGATGGTTATGATGCGCTCGCCCTTTGGAATGTAGGCGGAAAGCGCATTCAGAAATGTCGTTTTGCCAGATCCGGTCGCCCCGCCGATCATCATGCTGTAGCGGGTCCGGACGAGAGCCTGCAGAAACTCTGCCGCCTCTTTTGTAATACTCCCGATGGAGACCAGAAATTCCATCGTCACCGCCTGCTCCGGAAAGCGGCGGATGGTCAGAATCGGTCCGTTTAATGCGACCGGTTTCATGACAACGTTGACGCGGTCTCCATTTTCCAGCCGTGCATCCACAATCGGATTCTGTTCATTCACCACGCGGTTGCATCGGCCTACAATCTGCTGAATCACATCCTCCAGCTTTTCTGCGGAGGTAAAGCTTTTGCCGTATCTCTCGATTCTGCCGTTCCGTTCCACGAAGATATGCTGATAACCGTTTACCATAATTTCGGTAATTCCCGCATCTTCCAGCAGCTCCTGCAGGACATCGAGCCTCCGCACACTGTAGAACAGCTGTCTGCGCAGCTCCGCCTTCTGTGCCACCGGAAGATACCGTGTTTCTTCTTCCCCTAAAATCAGACCGTCAATCTCTTCGAGAACCTCTCCGTCATCCGGTTCGGATGCGATATCGATTCGCTCCATCAGTTTTCTCCGCAGAATTTCCGGCATTGTCATGTTTCTTCTCCTCTTCTGCCGTCCCGCAGAATCTGACGCACATAGTCGCCCAGCTCGCTCCAGACAAGCTCCTCAAAGTAGGCTTTTCCCGTCCGGTTTGCCGTGTGGAACGGAACGTGGATTTTCCGCATCTTGTCCAGCACCGACTGGCAGTCCCACCGGCGCAGCAAATTTTCAAACTGCTCCATTTTTGCCGCAGAAATCACATCATTCCTTATCGGAACGTAAATTTCATTGCAAAAATCCAGGATCTGATACAAATCCGCCACGCCATCCCCGAGGTCGAGAATCAGCACTTCATAACTGCTGTCCTTCTCAATCTCCTGAAACAGCCATTTCCATTCTTCATATTTTGCAGTCTGAATGTCCATCGGCGATGCGGCGGGCGGCAGATAATCCAGGTTCTGCATCGACTGGACCATTCCGCCCAGTTTGTAGATGATGCCCTGATTTTCCTGTCTCGCATAATACAGAATATCGCTCATCCCCCTGTCGTAACTGCATTCCAGCAGCCGTTCAAATCCGGAATAGCTCTCCATATTGAGATACAGCACTGCCCGCTCTTTTGCCAGAATCTGCCCCATCGTCAGGGCAAACGAGGTCTTCTGCGTCCGTCCGACCGGCGAATAAATGCCGATGATGCGCATTTCCTTTTTCGGCAGCAGTGCAGGCGATGTATCGACACCATTTTCTACGCCGTAGCACGCCATGACCTCGCGGATCACCTTTTCCGACGACTGGTATTTGTAGACCGCCGGATACTGATCCAGCACCGGACTGTGTACGCCCTCAGACAGAATGATAATCTGACGGATCGGATACCGGCGGATCTCTTCTTTCATCGCTTTATCCGAAATCAGAAGAATCTCTGTTTCGTTATTCTTTGCGAACTCCAGGAACATCTCCGCACTGGAAAACGCATGCACTTCGAACGGAATATTTCTCTTCTGGTTCAGATATTCCATAAAATTGCGTGCATATTCCATTTCCGTGTCACAGACTGCAAAAACACTCTTTTTCTTTGCAGTATTCAATAAAATCCCCCAATCCAGAGCAGCACTCCCATCAGCACGGGAACGGAAAAATGGATGCACTCCATGCCCCACTTCCCATCGTAATAGGGAACCGGCTCTGTTTTTTTCTGGTATTTTCTTTTGGTAAAATAAGTTTGGAAATAATTGAAAAATTTGGTAAGACGCTGCGGTAAATTTCCGCAGACGAGAATAATTCCGATAGATAAGACCGCTCCAGACAGGAACGACACAATCATACATTTCAGGATCGCTGGCACACCGAGAAAGCCTCCAACAGCGGATAGGAGTTTGATATCTCCCGCGCCCAGCATATGAAAATAGAACAGAATGTAAAGTGCGAGTATCGGGAAAAGCATCCCAAAAAGAAAAATACCCGCTCCCGCGGCGCCATAGCGGATGAGCTGTGTAACCAGCCCGGCGATCCATGCGGTGATAATCCATTCATTTGCAATTCTGCGTGTTCTTAAATCCATCCATACCGCCCCTGTCGCAACCGTCAGTACCAGACAGTGCTGCAAAGACATCTTGTCTCTCACCTCCCGTTTCGTTTGGGTCAACTTGATTGTGAGGTCATTATAGTTGCCTCTTTTCGATTTGTCCAGCGGTTTTCGGCAACTTTTTCCGGTTTGTGAATTGCCTCCAAAAACGGGATGAAAATTTCTCACACCAAAAAGAAAAATCGTGTGAAAGGTTTTCCGTTTTTCGCGGATTCGTAGAATCGTATCGCAATTTCACCGCTGCTTTTTGGCTATTATTTTATGATCCTTTTTTGAAAGAAATTTTCCAGCCGCATCACAGCAAAAAGAAACAGACCAGAACTTTTTTCTTCGTTCTGGTCTGCTTCCATACAGTTTTTTCTGTTTTTACTGAATAAAATCCGCATACTCCGCTCTGCTGACCTTTTTCAGATCCTCCGGCGCCATGCACAGCGTGGTTCCGATTCTTCCCCCACTCACGTAAACTTTATCAAATTGTGCCGCACATTCCTGAATCACGGTCGGATACTGTTTTTTCATTCCGATCGGGCTGCATCCGCCGCGGACGTATCCGCTGACTGCAGTGATATCTTTGACATGGATCATCTCGATGGATTTCTCCCCCACCGCTTTTGCGGCTTTTTTCAGGTCTACTTCCTCTGCAATCGGAAGCACCAGCACATAATACTGCTTGCTTTTTCCCTGTGCCACAAGCGTTTTAAACGACTGCTCGACCGGCGCGCCGGTTTTCTCTGCTGTGTGAATCCCGTCGATAAATTCATCGCATTCATATTGAAGAACTTCGTATTTGATTTTCTGGCGGTCCAGAATCCGCATTGCATTTGTTTTGATTTCTTTTTCTTTTGCCATTATTTTCTCTCCGGTGCTCCCTGCAGTGCATACAGTTCTTTTTTGAGCTGTTTGATTTCTTTTTTCATCTCAATATTTTTCTGTTTCAGCCGTACGACAGCATCCCCGGCTTCTTCCGGTTTTACAGAAAGTAAACGTGCAATGCCGAGGGTATTGATGTGTTTTAAGCAGTAATCCGCATACGCTTTTTCACCGGAAAGCATGGTCACGCGGACGCCGCCTTTGTATTTCTGGGCACTTAAGATTTTGATCAGACGGATTTCCCCTGTTTTTGCAACGTGGGTTCCGCAGCACGCACAGCTGTCGCAGCCTTCGATCGTCACAATCCGCACCTGGCCCTCGATCTCTTTTTTGCTCCGGTAATCCATGGTTTCCAGCTCTTCCTTTGACGGATAACTGATCGTAACCGGAACATTTCGAAGCACGGCTTCGTTTGCCTCCTGCTCCACATCGTAGAGCTGCTCCTCGGTCAGAACGCCGTCAAAATCAACGGTAATGACATCACTTCCCATATGGAATCCAACGTTGTTGAAACCGTAAATCCGATGCACGATACCTGACACGATATGCTCTCCGCAGTGATTCTGCATATTGGAAAAACGTTTTTCAAAGTCAAGTTTTCCAACTACCGTTTTGCCCGGCTCGAGCGGTGCTTCCACGGTATGCCAGATTTCGCCGTCGATTTCCTGTACATCCGTTACAAAAATTCCATCCAGTGTTCCCTCATCTGCCGGCTGGCCGCCGCCCTCCGGGAAAAATGCGGTCCGATCCAGCAGCACGCGGTACATGCCGCCCTCGCAGACGCTCCGTTCTACGGTTGCCTCAAATTCACCCAGGTACGCATCCTGATCAAATAATCTTGTTGTGCTCATAATTTTTCCTCTTTTCCGTCTATTCGTTTACAATGTCAATCTGGCACATTTTCATAGCTTCCAATGCATTTTTATGACTCTGCGGCGTTACGCCCGCGCACGCGGATGCATCGACCGAAATCGGCACCTCCGGATAAAATGCTTTCAGCAGCATGGCATTGGAAATCACGCAGATGTCGGTGCAGAGTCCCACGAGTTCAATGAATTCCGGCACGCCGCCTGCCAGTTTTTCGATCTCCTCCGGCAGATTTTTTGCACCGAAGGTGATTTTATTCATCACCACGGCCTGTTTTTTCTCCGCCATTTTCTGAATTGTATCCTGCAGTGCATGACCCTTCGTTCCTTCGATACAATGCTCTACCGGAAGTTTTCTGCCCTCGGACGTTTCCAGATAATCCGCAAAATGGGTATCTCTGGTGCAGATAACAGCTCCGTCAAACGAATCCATCACCTCTGCAACGCGGTCAACAATCCCGACCGCCTCTTTCGTGCCGAGACTTCCGTCGATAAAATCATTCTGCATATCTACTACAATTAATACTTTCATCTTTGTTCTCCCTTCTGGGACATTTTTTTATAAATGCTGCATCCAGCTCAGTGCCAGTGAAATCCAGCTCTGGCACTCTTCGCGTACTGCGTTCTGGTATTCATAGCTCTGTGTCTCCTCGCTTGCAAGGCCAAGGCCGTGGCCGCCGACCGGATAAATATGCATTTCTACCGGAATCTCTAGTGCATGCAGTGCAGTAAAGAACAGAATGGAGTTTTCTACCGGCACGCAGTCGTCCGGCGCGGTATGCCACAGGAAAGTCTTCGGCGTATCGAGGCTGACCTGATTCTCGAGAGACATCTCGTCTACCAGCTCATCATACCGGTCTCCCAGCAGATTGGTGAAGGATCCGCGGTGCGCTTTCGGACCGGATGTGATAACCGGGTAGGATAACAGCAGACCGTTCGGACGAAGCTGCTCTGCGTCTACGCCAAGTTCTTCTGCAAGGAATGTTTTCTTTTTCCAGAACACACCGTACGATGCTGCCAGATGGCCGCCTGCGGAAAATCCCGCTACTACTACTTTGTTCGGATCAATATGATATTCTGCCGCATGCTCCCGCAGATGTGCAACGGTCCAGGCAAGCTGGCGGAGTGCCGTCGGATAGTGAGCTGCCGGAGCAACACTGTAATGCAGAACAACAGCGTGGTAACCGGCTCCGACAAACTTCAGCGCAATCGGCTCTGCCTCACGCTCGGACACCCATTCATAACCGCCGCCCGGGCAGATCACGATGACCGGACGCACGCGTTCCGGAGCAATCTCACGCGAGTTGTCCAGAAAATACGTATATAATTTTGCAGTTTCTTCTGTATCTTTTACTTTGACATCTAATACCTGATAATTCATAAGTTCTTCCTTTCACCCAATTTTTCCGGGTACGGCCACAGCCGCCAGTTTTTACTCTGTTGTCATTATACCGTATCGGCGCAAAATATCAAGCGTATCGCACCAGACACTTTTTTCTTTTCAAATCCAATTGCTCATAGTATAATAAATTTATATTTGCATGTTTTTGAGCGGCAAAAATAACACACAAAGGAGTATATTGCAATTATGGATTCCAATCTTATTGTCCTTACCGATCAGGACGGAAATTCTGTCCGTTTTGAGCTTCTGGATATCGTAGAATACAAGGAGGATGAGTACGCCGTTCTCTATCCGGCCGACGGCGGCGATGACGAACCGGTACACATTCTGCGCATCATTTCCGAGAATCTCGATGTCAACGAAGCCGAGTTCGAAGGCCTCGATGACGATGAACTGATCGACACCATTTATCAGATCTTCCGCGAGCGCAACGATCTGGACGACTGATTCTGCCACGCAAAAAGAGCAGCATTTTTACCTTTCACACGTCGGTAAAATGCTGCTCTTTCTTTATTCTAATTTTTCCTCTTTCTTTGTTTCAATCCACAGTCGGTAATTTCACAGAGTCTGACATGTCAGCAAAATGCTGACTGTGGTTTGCCTCATGTCAGTGGGGGATACCGATTTCTCTCCGCCCGCCACTGCCGTTAACTTTCTTATTTGCAATTCATCTCACCACCTATAGAGGTGAGAGAATCCTTGCTATTATTTGTTGAATATTTTTCCAATATCGCAGCCAGTGGAGAGAATATCTCTTTCTGAGGGACATTACAATTTATACTGCATAAAATTCCCATTGTGCACAAATCCAAAATCTGTATACAACTTAACGCCCATATCCGATGCCGTAATCTGTATTGTTCCGCATCCATATTCTTTTGCATCTTCTATCACACGGGACAGCAATTCTTTTGCAATACCTCTTCTTCGATACGCCGGATCTGTAAACATACTGGACAGTAATCCAATTCTGCCGCTCGGGCATCCAAAGTATGGAGGTTTTTCTACAAATGACATTCCACTTGTTGCGATGATGCTCTCTCCGTCAACAGCAATCCAAGATACAAAAGTACCATCCGCCATATGACGTTCATAGTAATCTTTTAACGCAGGTGCTAAATCAATTTCTTCTTTTGCCCCCTCTTCGCGAAGCTGATGGATTCTCATCTGAATGAAAAAATCCAGTTCCTTTTGGGTAAGTCTTTTATATTCGATTGCCATTTTTATTTCCTTCTGCTTATTTTCTCACATCCAGCACCTGCACATACGTGTCGTCCTTTGTGCATGGTTTCCAGTCGTCTTTTCCCTCTGCGTTCGGGTTTCCGGTTTTCATGAAATTGGTCCAGTCGTCCATCATTTCTTTGCTGAGGGCATAGTCGCCTTCGGTTTTCGGGCGCCAGCTTCGGCCCAGGGTTCCGAACATGTACCAGAGTTCGGAGGAATGGAACGCTCCGGCGTCGTCACCTAACAGGGCACGGGTGAAGTAGTAAACGTAAGCCGGTTTTCTTCCGAGTTTTTCCAGCGCAAGGCTCCAGTTGATGCATCCCTTATAGATGCCGCCGTGCTCGCCTTTTTCTTTCATCTCCGGGAACACACCGATGTCGTCTGCAGTTGAGCCGAGCATATATGGGATGTCCTTGATTTTTCCTTCGGTTACGGCATCGTTATAGCCGCAGGTCAGCAGATGATTGTCGATGTTCGGTACGAAGCTCAGCATTCTCGATGGATTTACGCGGCCAAACTCCTCCTGCAGCTCCACAATTTTCTCAGCCGGAATCGCACGCAGTTCTTCCAGCGATTTTGCTCCGCTAAGTTCCACAAATTCCTGGCCGATGGTTTCTGCCTCGGAAAGCGGCATATCGCGGTTCAGTCCGGTGTCGTAGCCGCCGGCGCTCTGGAAAATGGCTTTGCTGATCCAGTTTTCAGTCAGCGGAGAACTGACGAGTGTCTGTACGCTCATGCATCCCGCGGACTGGCCGAATACGGTGATATTTTCCGGGTCGCCGCCGAATGCTGCGATATTTTCTTTTACCCATTTCAGTGCTGCGATCTGGTCGAGAATCGCGTAGTTTCCGCTTCTTCCGACACCGCTCTCCTCGGACAGCCACGGATGTGCCAAAAATCCGAAAGCACCGAGACGGTAATTGATCGTAACGAGAATCACTCCGCGTTCGCAGTAAGCAGCTCCATCAAATTCGGATTCGTGGCTGAAGCCGTGCATAAACGCGCCGCCGTGAATCCAGAAAGCAACCGGCAGTTTTTCATCCACTGTATTTGCCGGTGTCCAGATATTTAAGTACAGACAGTCCTCACTCTGCTTCATGCCGAATTCCGGGTCGAGATAAAATTCTTTTCCATAGAAGGAGTCCGGCTCATGCTCGGTCTGCGGGCAGACGCATCCGAAATGATCCGCCTTATAAACGCCCTCCCAGCACGCCGGCTCTTCCGGCTGGCAGAATCGTTTTTCGCCTACCGGCGGCTTTGCGTACGGAACGCCGCGGAATACCGTGTAGCCGTCTTTTTGCACACCATGAACCTGTCCATATTTTGTTTTTGTCTCTGTAATTGCCATAATTAAAAATCCCCTTTCCATTTCTTATAACTGTGCTAAAAACCCTCATACAGATTTAGTATAGCAAATCTTTTTCCCCCCTTCCATATGCACAATTCCGAAGAATACCGCCTGATTTTGTGACTATTGTTTACCCTTCACCCCTCAAGAAAACATCTGCTGCTTCGCCACGCTGGAAAACGATTTTTCTTCGGAAGTTTAGATTTTATTTTTCTATATTCCTATTGACTCACTATGTTTTGAATAGTATGATTCGCTGCTGGTGAGTCTGACAGTCTACACGGGTGCATTCCAGTTCGTCCTGATTACATTTCTTTCCAGCGGCGCATCTCTCATCACGATTGCCCTCACCGCACTTCTGATGAACAGCCGCCAGAGCTTTTACAGCCTTACCTTCCTGAAAGAATTTAAACAGATGGGACGGCGGAAACTGTACATGATTCACACCATGACCGACGAAACATACGCCGTAAACTGTACCTTAGATCTCCCCCAAAAAAAAAAGGAGGACACCATGTTCCTCGTTGCACTGTTCAGCCGCTGTTATTGGATGGTTGGTTCGATTCTTGGCGGCATCCTCGGTCAGATCATTCCGTTCGACCTGACGGGCATTGATTTCTGTATGACAGCACTTTTTCTCATCATCTTCATTGACCAGTGGGAAAAAGCAAAGAAGCACACACCAGCACTCACCGGTCTTGGCATCGGCGTCATCTGCCTGCTGATCTTCGGCGAAAACCACTTCATGCTTCCGGCACTGCTGATCGTATCTGCCATTTTACTTCTGTTCCAGCGAAAGGAGAACCTCGCATGACAACTTCCTATTTTCTGACCGCCGTCGCCATTTCCGCTGTAATCACATTCGGACTCCGCGCACTTCCGTTTCTTGCATTTTCCGGCAGCCGAAAAATGCCCGCTTCACTGGAGCGCCTCGGTCAGGCACTGCCGTCAGCCATCATGGCAGTTCTGATTGTCTACTGTATGAAAGATATCCCATCCGGCGGTATCTCTGCCGTAGTACCAAAATTACTCGCCGCAACAGTCGTCTTCATCACCTACAAATGGAAACACCAGACACTGATCTTCATCCTGCTCGGAACGATTTCTTATATGATGCTTCTGCATCTCTTTTAACCATACTTCTGTTCGCCAAAAAGGAACGCAGTCACAAACTCCTATCAAAATTCGTGACTGCGTTTTTCTTTTCCTGCTATGCTCCAATCAACACATTCTTCCCCGCAAATGCAAACCCATAATGCCGGATCCTTTCCTGCGGCACGCCAAGGGCCACCAGTTCTGCGTCGTATTTTTTATCCACGATCTGTTTTAAAGCCTCCTGCACCGCATCTTCCAGTGTCTCCTTTTTTACCCGGCTGCAGACTTTAAATTCAATAATAATCGCCGGATCTTTTTCTCTATTCTTCGGAATCATCATCACATCATACCGTCCAAATCCACTTTCCCGATTCGACCGGATCTGATAACACTCCGCACGCTCTGCCATCAGTCCCAGGACGAAGCCATGATAGAATCGTTCCGGCTCCAGACTTTCACTGTTCTCTCCGCCAACGTCAAAATGGCTGAATGTTGCAAGTGACACTTTATTCATATAATAATTCATCGCTTCCAGATCGCCCTGCATCAGTGCTTTCACAAAGCTGCTGTACCCAGCTTCCGATGCTTCAAACCATCCGCGGAACATATCATCAAACATGCTCACCGTTTCCAGATTGGTGATACGGAGCTGATACCACGGCTTCAAAGTAATTCCGCGATACTCCACCTCTTCCGCTTTCAGATAACCGCTCGCGAGCAGCAGACTCCAGATTGCATTTTCATTGTAATCCAGCTGTTCAAACACCATCTGCTCATCAAAGTTCACCGTGACTGCCTGTCCGTTCAGTAGATCTTCCATATACTCTTTGATTTCCGGCGAGGCGGTGCGGATCAGCTTTCCTGCCAGACCGTTCGAACTCGTATCTGCCCAGTACGGGCGCAGTTTCTTTTCTTTTAAATAATTGGTAATCGACCATGGATTGTAGATATCGCGGTGTCCGCCAAAGATAAATCCATCATACCACTGCTTCACAACGTCCTTTTTGTCTCCCATTCCGAACTCGTCCAGAGATGCAAAAACTTCCTTTTCGGTAAATCCAAAACATTCCGCATACAGATCCGATGTCGTCGTCACCACACGCAGATTATTTAAGTCAGAAAAAATACTTTCTTTCGAAACCCTCGTGATTCCGGTCATCATCGCACGTTCCAGATAAGGATTCGTTTTAAACGTCGCATTAAACAGACTCCGCACAAACGTTGTAAATTCCGCCCAGTAGCCATGGACATACGCTTCCTGCATCGGCGTGTCGTACTCATCCAGCAGAATAATCACTCTTCTGCCGTAATACCGCGCCAGATACATACTCATATTATTGAGTGCCGCTGCGGCCTCCGCATCACCCATATGCAGATTGACCTCGTTGTATGCTTTCTTCTCATTTCCGCTCAGCAGATCCCCATCCAGAAGATAACGGTTTTCTTCATACACTCTCGCAATCTGCTGTTTGATCTGAATTTTTGCTTCCGAAAGCTGATCTGCTTTCACGGCTGCAAAACTCAAAAAGATCACCGGATACTTTCCCTGCAGTTCCCGATATTTTTCTTCTTTCCAAACGCCAAGTCCTTCAAACAGATCGCCCCGGGCGGCATATTTATTAGAGAAAAAGCAGTCCAGCATGCTCATATTCAGTGTCTTGCCAAAGCGGCGGGGGCGGGTGATCAAGGTGATTTCATCCCCGTTTTCCCACCAGTCCTTGATGAAGTGAGATTTATCCACAAAGAAATAATGGTTTTCCCTTAAGGATGCAAAATTCTGTTTTCCTATACTGATTACTTTTTCCATCCATCACACCTGCTTTCGGAATTTGTCCTTTTCTCGATTATACACTATCCTTTCCTGAATTCCAATCTTAAAACATCCTATTCGCCGCAAACGTAAAAAACAATAACGCCAGAAACAGCACTTCCAGCACCGCTCCCAGAATGGTAATGATCTTTCCCGTCTTCTCTTTCCAGATTTTTTTCATCCCCAGATACAATAGAATTCCGATCACCGCGCCAAGCGTATTATCGATCACATCCGTAATATCACTCGCGCCGATCGCAAAAATATACTGCGTCACCTCAAAAAACAGGCTCAGTCCCGATGCAAGGAGAATGCGGTTCTGGATTTCGCTGTCCGGATAGAAGGCTGAGATGCAGAGGCCGAACGGCAGAAAGACCAGCATATTTTCGATAATTTCACTAATCTGCACTTTCCCGTTCACCACAACCGACGCCGCATACGGAATCAGATTAATCCCCCGCAGGTGCGGAATTTCTTCCGGGCGCAGAGCGAATTTGAATAAAATGCACCAGACAAGCAGCGCCAGGTAAATGCCGAATACCACAAGTAATGCTTTTGATTTTTTCTCGTTTTTCCAGGTCATGTTCTTTCCTCTCTCATCTTCACTTGATAAGAGGATTCTACCAAAACATTCTTAGGATTCCGCTTCTTCTTTTCCAAAGAAATCCCAATAAATTTCCTAAGATTTTCTGATGCTCAGATTCTTTTACATTTCTTCGTCATGCCAATTTATTATATCTTTCATATCAATTATATCTTTTACATATCACAAAAAAACTGTGTATAATACCCCGTGTGCAGAGAAATGAATCAAAATGAAAATCCCATGTTCCCCTGGGACAGCAGTATTCTCCCCACTGCTGTCCCTCCTTTCAGGGAAACTGTTACTGACAGTTTTCTTTGGTGTAGACGAAAAGAGGAGGCTGTGCAGCGACCACAGCCTCCTCTTTTCTATCTTTTTCGTTTTTCTTTTTGTTTATTTCTTAATCTCATACCCGCAATACTGCATCACCAGCTCGCAGAACATCGCATTCGCCCAGGAGAACCACTCTCTGGTGTAAACGGTCGGATCATCTACGAAAACACCCTCGTGCATCAGTCCTGTACCCCCGTCGGTTGCCATCAGTTCGTGGATCATCTGATGTTTCTCCTCCTTTGTCGGTGCGGTCAGTCCCTCGATGGCTTTGGAGATGTGCCATACGTAGCGAACCGGTGTGTGCGGGCTTCCGATACCGGAAAGCTTCGTTCCTGCATAATAGAACGGGTTTGCCTCGCTTAAGATCAGCTTTCTTGTGTTGTCAGCCACTTCCTGGCTTTCCGGCTCGTAGCCGAGATAGCTCATAGCCAGAAGACTCGGTACATTGGCATCGTCCATCAGATTATACTGGCCAAAGCCGTCTACCTCGTAAGCATAAACATCGCCAAGTCCCCAGATATGGGTGGTACCGTAAGTCTCAATGGCCTGTTTTACGGTCTTTGCCATCTCTTCTGCTTTCTTCGCAATCTCCTCTTTTCCGCCGACGAAATCTGCGATCTCCTTCAGATAATTCAGAACGACAACCGCAAACATGTTGGACGGAATCAGATAACCGTAACGGCAGGAATCATCGCTTGGACGGAAGCCGGACCAGATCAGGCCGATGCCGGATTTTACCTGCGCACCTTTTCCATCGCGGGAAAGCGTATCGGTGTAGGAGCAGTTTTTACGGATGAAGCTGTACGGGGATTTCTCCTCGTGGTTCATTTCAGTCTCAAATACAGTCAGGATTTTGTCAACACCTTCCCAGAAAACCTCGTCAAACTGATCCGTTCTTCCGGTGTTCTTCCAGAACAGATAGGAGAACTGCAGCGGATAGCAGAGAGAATCGATCTCATACTTTCTCTCCCAGATCCACGGTCCCATATCGGTCTCGTCCTTCTCCCAGCAGTTGCCGTTCGGTCCTTCGTTGAATGCGTTTGCGTATGGATCGATGTTGATGCACATAAACTGGCGGCGGATGAGGCCTGCGATCAGGTCAGCCAGCTCCGGGTCGTTCTGCGCCGGAACAAGGTACGGGCGCAGCTGTGCTACCGAGTCACGCAGCCACATTGCCGGGATATCTCCGGTGATGACGTAGGTGCTGCCGTCCTCCATTTTCTTTACGGTTGTGTCGAGGGTATTGGAGTAGCATCGCTCAAACATATCAACGATTTCCGGCTCGTCTTTCAGTTTTTCTCTCAGGCTTAAAATCAGCTCCTGAACGGACTTTGGTAATGTCTCTTTCATTCTTTTTTCATCCTTTCGCTCAATTTTTTCATTTCCCGTTATCCTGCAACAGGGCATCTCCGTAATCGAAAATGCCCTGTTGTAGTTCTTATAAAGTTAATGTATCAAACTTATTTCTGTGCGTCAATCTGTTTCTGAGCTTCCTCGCGGATGGTCTCCCAGCCTGCTGTCTCAAGCTCAGCATCGATGGTTTTTACAAGCTCTCTTGGATCCTGTGCGCCGGTGAATAACTCAGAATAGTATTTTTCATATACGGCACGGCAGTTTGCAAGCTCTGTTTCGATGTTGGAGGTATCCAGGTTGAATCCAAGCATCTCAGACGGAGTTGCTTTCTCGTTCAGCTCTTCTACTTCATCCCACTGGTTGAAGTCAACATCGTCTGTCTGAGTTACGTTGAAGAAAGTACCCTGGGTATATCCGGCCATACCCCAGTCAGTGGTCAGGCGGTGTACCTTATTGTCATCGGTGTACTCGAAGTCTTTTCCTTCTGCTCCATAGTAGAACCAGTCACGTACTTTGGAATCCGTATTTACCAGGTTCAGAAGCTGAAGTGCTTTGTCCGGGTGCTTGCATCCGGAGTAAATACCATTGATGGAACCACGTACAGTTGTGTTGGAAACGACTGTGTTGCCATACTGTACTGCTGAACAATTGGCGATACCATTGTTCGGACCCCATGTTGTTTTTGCAGCGCCGCTCCATCCCTGTGCAACAAAGAACATTGCGTATTTGCTGGAATCATCTGCTGTCGGAGCGTCTCCGTTGATGATGCCCTCCTGATACATTTTACGAACGATATCCAGGTTGGAAAGGATTTCTTCGTCATCCAGCGGATTGACAACGGTCTTGCTGTCATCGCCGTATTTAACGCCGATTGCCGGAAGTCCGGAGCTTAAATCATCGTAGTTCAGGTTCAGCAGGAAGTTTGCACCATTTTTGGACATGAAGTACGGAGATCCGCCTTCGCCCTCTTTTACTGTCTTCAGAGCATCGTACAGAGTATTGAAATCTGTTACAGAATTTACATCAATGTTATATTTGTCTGCAATATCCTGATCCCATACAAAGTACTCGGAAAGGGAGCTGTCTTTGTAGGTCGGTACGCCGTAGATTTTTCCATTTACTTCTACTGCTTTCCAGTAATCTTCCGGAATCATGTCATACAGCTCGGAAGCGTTGTCTTTGAGCAGATCTGTAATGTCCATCAGTGCGCCGGTGTTAACCTCGGAAGAGTAACGGTTCTGGTCTGTGAACAGGATATCGAAGTACTCGCCGGAGTTTGTGATAACGCTTCTTCTGTTATCCCAGTCGCCCCACGGAACGATTTCCATGTCTACATTAACGCCGATTTTCTCCTCCAGATATGGGTTGATCTGTGCAAGCCACTCATCATAATCCTTCGGCATTCCGTTACCAACCTGAATCCATTTCAGTGTAACAACTTCATCTTTTGCATCACTCTTTGAAGAGCTGCTGCTTCCGTTGCTGCTTCCGCAGCCTGCCAGCATGCCACCGGCCATAACAGCAGAAAGTGCAAGAGCTAAAAACTGTTTCTTTTTCATTGTAGCATCCTCCTGATATAAAATATAGAATGTTGAAATTATCCTTAACCGAAGCCTTTTGCTTCAGTATGAGATCCATAAAGGTAAATGGTCGATCAGCCTTTTACCGCACCGACCGTCAGACCGGAAATGAAGTATTTCTGGAAGAACGGATAGCAGCATGCGATCGGGATGATGATGATGATTGCCATCGCCATACGGGCGCCCTCTTTTGGCATCGAGTTCATGTACTGTGCCGTGGTAACGCCAAGGGACGGGTTATTTGCCATCATCTCAATGTTTCTCTGTACGTGATCCAGCAGCGCCTGCAGAGAATACAGCTTGGTATCGCTGATGTACAGGGAAGACTGGAACCAGTCGTTCCAGTAACCGAAGGTGAGGAACAGGGCGATCGTTGCCATCAGCGGTTTCGACAACGGAAGGGCGATCTTTCCGAAAATCTGGAATTGAGTTGCTCCATCGATCTGTGCTGACTCAATGATAGATTCCGGAATGTTGGTCTTGAAGAACGTTTTACAGATGACAACGTTGAACGAAGAAACACAAAGCGGAAGAATCAGCGCCCAGATACTGTTTTTCAGATTCAGAAACTGTGTGTTGACTACATAAGAAGAAATCATACCACCGTTAAAGATCATTGGAATGAAAACGACCATGGTAAAGAATCCGTTCAGTTTGTAGGTGCTTCTGGAAAGAACGTAACCCATCAGCATCGTAAGGGCAACTCCGATTACCGTACCGATAACCGTTACCGCAACGGAAACGCCAAGTGCTGTCAGGATCATCTGTCCTTCCCGAAGAAGGAATTTGTAAGAATCCAGCGAGTATGCACTCGGGATAAACTGGTAGCCGTTCATCTTAATCGAATGCTCGGAAGAAATCGAGATCATGAAGATGAATACCACCGGGATAATACAGGCCAGGGCGAGGATCACAAAAATAACATTGAAAATTGCATTTGTAGATCCCTGGATCTGATTTAAATGTGAAGAGGAAGCCAGATCAAGATCTTTTTTCTTTTTTGCCATTTTCGTACCTCCTTAAATAATCGCGCTGTCTTCATCAATCTTCTTCACAATGGCATTGGCAAGAAGGATGGTGATGCAGCATGCAACAGACTGGAAGAATGTTGCCGCAGAAGTCATTCCGATCGGAGTGGAAGACTGCAGTGCGTTGTATACATATGTGTCGATAGTTGCTGTCGTTTTGAAGATCGAACCGCTTGCTCCCTGAGAAAGCTGGAAGAACAGTCCGAAGTCGGAGTAGAAGACCTTTCCGACATTCAGAATGAACATCATGATGATGACACTCTTTAAGCACGGCAGGGTGATATGCCATACCTGCTGTCTTTTGTTGGCGCCGTCCATAACGGCTGCCTCATACAGTGTTGTATCAATACCGGAAATACTGGACAGGTAAATGACCATGTTGTATCCGGTAGATTTCCACAGATACATGAAGATCAGGATAAATGGCCATACACCGGCACTCATGTACCACTGAATCGGTTCCTTGCCTGCATTTCTCAGTATACTGTTGATCAGACCGTTGTCCTGGTTCAGGAATGCATCCAGGAAGTAGGAAGCTACAACCCATGACATGAAATATGGGAAGAACATCATCGTCTGATATACCTTCGACGCTCTTTTGTTGTGCAGCAGGCTGATCATGATAGCCAGTCCTACGGAAAATACCATACCAAGAACGATAAATGCCAGGTTATACAGAATTGTGTTTCTCAGGATGACGAACAGGTCGTTGGATCTGATCAGGAACGAAAAGTTTTTAAATCCGGCCCAGTCACTGTGGAACAGGTTGTAAATGAAGCTCTTTCCGCCTGTGATTTTGTAGTTCTTGAATGCAATGATCAGACCGAACATCGGCAGGAAGCAGAACAGAATGTACCAGATGGTGGTCGGCAGCGCCATGACGGTCAGCTCCGTGTCATTCTTGGTCCAGCGTCCTTTTTTCTTTTTGCTTGGTTTACTCAAGATTTTTTCCTCCTTCTCCCGATCGCTCGGGCTTATCACTTTATCCGTTTCTCTTACAAACGGAATCCCGGTAAATAATCTTTCCGGGGATGCGGTATACCTCGCCGCCCTTTTTCTGCGGTTCATTCATATGTTTGATCATACGCTTTGCCGCAAGACGTGCAATCGCATCGGTGTCAACCGCAACCGTGGTGAGCGGCGGACTGCACAGCTGTGCATAGATGGAATCATCAAAACCGGTCACGGAAACATCCTCCGGCACGCGGATTCCACGCTCTTTTAACGTCTGCACTAATTTGAATGCGGTGGCATCGCAGTTACAGACAAATGCGGTGGGCAGCTTCTCCGGCAGCAAAAGCGGAATGGCAATGCCTTCCTCGCTCCGGTCCGGGATTCTCCACTCATTTTTCGGGGAAATCCCCTCCTCCAGCATTCTCCGCAGATATCCGAGATATCGGTCGGAAATACTGGTTGTACTTCCTACGGTTCCGACAAATCCGATGTCTGTGTGCCCCTGCTGGATCAGGTAATTGGTCAGCTCATAGGAGCTGTAAATATTCTCGGTGATGACGGAATCGGATTTGTGGGTCTGATCGTAGATATCTACGTAAACCTTCGGCAGATCAATCTGTGCAATCTGCTCCCGGACACCCTTATCGAGAATACCAAGAAAGATCAGGCCGTCGAACAGTCCTCTGGTCTGTATCGTGTTCATGTCCGACGGAAGTGTTGCTGTTGTCGGAGAAATCATGATACTCGAGCAGGATGCTCTCTGCAGCTCGTAGATGATCCGCTCGTACATTGCCATATAAAATTTTCCTTCGTCTCCGGAGCTGAACCGCGGACTCATGATGATACCGACTTTTTTGCTCTTCCGTTTTCCGTAGTCCGGAAGGACATAACCGGATTCTCTCGCAAGTGCAAAAATTTTTTCTTTCAGTTCTTCTCCCACGCCTTCTTTTCCGTTCAGCGCTTTGGAAACTGTTACTTTACTGATGCCCAGCTTATCTGCCAGGTCTTGCATGGATACTGATTTTCTCTCTGCCATGTTACCAACAGTCTCTCTATTTGTTTCTTAACTTGTGATTATATGTTAGCATTCTTCAAAAAGATTGTCAATAGTCTTTTCGTTATTTTGTATATTAAAATTCTTATTTTTCCGTTTAAATTTGTATAGATCGAGGAGTATTCTTCTGTTTCTTTTGGTTTTTTGGCAGAAAATCTGTGTTTTTATGTTAAGTCACTTAATATTTTAATATTAACACAGCACTTTTTCTCCTGTTTGCATTTTTAACGAAAAAAGCAGCGGAAAGTCTAACTTTTTCATCTAATTGTCATACTCCCCGCTGTCTCTCACTTTTCTATTCTCTTCCATACTGCTGCCGGATAGCCATAGCCGCATTGATTGCCACCGCCAGAAAAAAGACGGCTACCGATATCCCTGTTCCCATTGTTACTGCTTTAAACACCCATAAAATTGTTCCGCCAATCCCGGAACCAAGATTAACAATATAGGCATTTTTATAACAGGCCGCCAGTCCGATACAGGCAATCGCACTGCAGACAAAAAAGAAGGTGTCAAAGAAAACATTGATATCCAGCGTTCCATTTACCCGGGAAAGGACAGCCGCTATAATTCCAAACAGTACCATCGCTCCGAGGACCGTAACACTCAGCTCCCTGCGGTTCATCTTCCGCATGATGGTTTCCGTCTGTTTCTTCTCCCCTCTCCATTTCCAAAAACTGTAAAGAGCCATCGGAGCCTGCATAAAAATCATAAATACAAAGGTCGCATATACCTTGGTCTGCCATGCCAGAATACCATTGCAGACCGCATAGACAAAACCAAACAGAAATCCCGGTGCAAAATTCATAGACACCATAAAATTAAACGTAATGCCGATCAGTGCTGTTACCAGGGCAAACAGCGTGTCCCCGCCAATCACCCCGGCTGCAGCGACTGCTGCAATCTGCAGCAGCAGAACAATATATTTTTTCTTTTCCATATTTTCAGTTATGCGCAAATAAAGGTAACAACACCCTTGTCATTGTCCGACAGACTTTCCATATCTTTCTCTGCGGTTTCCTGCTCCACAATCTCCACTCCATAACGGAACTCACTGAATCCGGACAGGTCCATCTTGAAGTTTGTTTCCCATGTGTTATTCATAATCCAGCTGTAAACCGACCGTTTATTATTCTCCTCTTTGTTATCGCACAGAAGGATTGGATGGGATTCCATCTCCCCCATGTAAAGTAACGGTGTGTCAAAAGTATTAACCAGAATCGTCTGATCTTTTGTCCGGTAAACGAGGCCTTCATCCGCAATATAATATTCCATATTGGTGCCAGGAAGCTGGTCAATACCAGGGCGCATGGTAACACCTCCGTTCTGGATCATCACTTCCGCATCCGGAAGATTTAATGATAATGGCAGATACAGGCTTTCGATATCCTCGCTTAATGTTTTTGCCACCCGGTAAGAAAACTCAATTTTCGGAAGATGACGGTACATTTTGATCACAACACTGCTGTGATAAGTTCCCTCCAGGGTAAAGATCAGTTCTACTTTGGTAAACACCGGTCCGTGATCCAGAATTTTCACATCCGTAAGGTCACCCTGATACTGCTCTGCGTGAAGTCCGCGGATATTTCTTCCGATCAGACGGCGCTCCTCATAAACGCCTTTCCGGATTTCGGTGCGTTCATAAACCGGCGTAAAGAACGTTTCCAGACCGGATTTGCACATTTCAATCTCTGCTTTTTTATTGTAGAAGGAGGTAATGCCCTCTCCGACTTTCCATTTGATCTGAAAGAAATCGTTTTCCAGACCGTAAGGCAGTTTGTAACTTTCCGGATCGTACGTATTCACAATATCGCGTACCCGCTCTGCGCCTACCCAGGCAGTTCTGGTGAACAGGGTCTGGGACGGAGCCGGCTGCTCTTCGTACGTGAACGTTTTTTCTTCCATTGGCTCAAATTCTGCCAGAAAACTTACCAGGACTCCGCGTGGATGAGCAGACAGCTGCACCTCCATCTCCTGTTTTGTTTTGTCATCGGTTACTTTCACGGCCGGAAGACTCATGGTCTCAACGTAAAATTCTACCGGGAAAATTCTCTTTGCATGGCTTGTGGAAACAGCTTTCACTTTGCCGGACAGATTGTAATACCGCAGGATATCACCCAGTTTATGGCACTGTTCATTTTTACGCATGGCTGCTGCCTCGTGTGCTTTGGACGCATAACTGGTTTTCCGCATATCCAGATTGGTCACCATGGTATCGTACGGATTCGTTACAGTAGCAGAATGACCCCAGGTGTGCTCTGCATACAAAAGAGAATTGTCGCCATAAGCCTGGATCAGCTCTTCGTTATGTACCCCTGTTTTTTCTTCCAGACGGTCGCAGATACGGTTCAGACGTACGGCCTCTTTGTAATGTTTTACCGCATATGGTGTACTTCCAACTCCATTGCCCCACCAGTCATTGATGGCACCCCGATACACCGGTGCATCCTGCACTTTGTCCCGGATCCGTTCATACAGTTCCTGCAAAGTTACCATATGCATGGTGACTTCTTCGCCATATTTTTCATTAAACAGCTCAACCGTATCTGCAATGGCCGGGTTGATCGGCGCATTGTCCGAAAAAACGCCGGAAACACTGGTGATATAGAAATCGTACGGATAACCGTTTTCTTCATATTCCTTTATGCTTGCAGAGAGATTCGTGTGCAGATTTTCCAGAAGTCCTGCCACATCGCCATTCTTTTTGCCGAAGTAATTTTCTGTCATAAAGTTAACATTTTTATTCAGGACGATGCCGAGGGCATTTCCAAGATTATAATGCTCGCCATTCCATACCAGCAGACGCTTTCCATCCTCATTTTCCCAGAAATACGGTTTCTGGTTCTGATACAGTGGATACATCCCGTGATGCGTATGAATGTTGGTATATAAAAATTCTACCCCGTTTTCGATCATGGCATCGCGCTGTCCCATAGAGATGCCGTTGATATCTGCAATCATGGCTGTTTTGATCTGAATTCCCTGCTCGCCGCAGATTTCCTGCATCGTATGGATTTTTTCTTTCAGATATTTGCAGTCGGCAAGATCATTGAAGTTCAGATAATTGGCAGACAGACCAATGTTTCCTTTTTTTACCAGATCGAAAAACTTTTCTTTTTCTTCCTCCGTTGCCATTTTGAAAAACTGCTCCACGCAGTACCATGTCTCACAGTTCCATTTCAGATCTTTCTGGGGTGTGTTGTTTTTGATTCCATTTTCAATCAGTTCGACCGCCCGGCGGATGTTGTTTGCCTGGTTATAAATAACCTGTTCCTGCAGATCGGTGTAACCCACGTCAGTGTGGGAATGATGTACGATGTAGACTTCTCTGATTTTGTGTGTCATTTGCTATTTTCTCCTTTTTATGCTAGAATGCTAACAATTGTTCTTGCAGTAATGCCATATCATTCATTTATCAATGATTTGTTTTTAAAATTACTATATTCACAGAAGAATGTGTAGGTGGAAACGACTTATGAATGAAAACGAATTACTTATTAAAAATCGCCTCCGGGAGGCAACTGTCATTCTCGAACGTGCTAATCTGATTATTTGCGATGAATCCTGGAAATGCGATTCCTCTCGTCCTCCTTTTTCCAGCTTTCAGCTGGTAATGCAAGGGGAAGGCACAGTACAGGTCGACCAGACAGTATTGCATCCTCACGCAGGTCAGTTATATCTGCTCCCAGCCTGTACGCATCAATCTTTTTTTACAGATGTTCAAAATCCCTATCGCACCTATTTTTGCCATTTTGAGATTACCTGTCAGCAAACGGATCTCTTTCAGCTGGTTCAGTTTCCTCTTTGTGTTGATGCGAAAGACCCGCAAAAAGCACAGCGAATTTTTCAGGACATTATTCAATCCTGTAAGCAGACGGATATTTCTTCCGCTCTGAAGGCCAAACAGGCTGTCTTTCATCTGCTCTGCTATTATTTTGAATGCTGCCCGCCTGGAAGTGTCTCTTTCATTCCACAATCCTTTGACTCTCCACTTTCCAGTGCAATTTCCTATGTTGAAACACATCTGCATGAGCAGATTACCGTACAACAGATGGCAGAAGTGGCCGGCTATCATTCCAGTTACTTTACAAAACTATTTCAAACCCACATGGGAATTTCTCCTGGACAGTTTATTCTGCAGAAAAAAACGGAAACTGCAACGCTGCTTTTAACTTCTACAGATCTGCCCATTTCCAAGATTGCAGATACCCTCGGTTTTGATAACCAGTTTTATTTTTCAAATTTTTTCAAAAAACAAACCGGAATGGCGCCATCTTCCTACCGCCGTTTATATCTGTGCTCTTGTTTGGATTCTTAAAATATTCTTCTGTTCTCCTGTGCAAAAAGAGTTTAGCACAGGAGAATCTCCAATAACATACATTATTCTTCCTGAAATATATAAAATTCTACGTTATTTTTCCATGCAGCTGCCATAAGTTTTTATCATTTCTTATCTCTTACCCCACAGATGCCACCAGCATTTTAATCGTCTCGCCTTTTTTCGGTACAATCCGATACGTTCCGACCGCTGCCGGAACAATGGCGGTTTCTGCGTAATGTACCGTAAACGGTGCAAAGCTTCCATCCACGCTCTCGATGCGGGCACTTCGTCCCTCCACGAGATTCATCACATGAACCGTGTCATCCATCGAGACGGTATGCGGTCCGGAAAGCGTATAGCGGATCGGAAATTCTGCGCGCATCTGCGCATCAATTTTCAGCGCCTTCTGCACCTCTTCCGATGGAAGTGCCGCTTCGAGCGTATCCCGGCCGGATTCAATATAGATTTCATGTTCCTCCCGCAGATACTGATACAGCGATTCCATATAGGATTCGGCTCTGTTGGCAGTTCACAGACTTTTTTTCAGATACGTAATGGTATAGACCATGGGTTTCCCCACAGCATTCCTCACACGTTTCAGGCAATAACATGGCTCCGTCAGTGGAATCTGCAGACTTCTTGCTACCGTTTCCCCGGGACTGATCAGTTCCATTGATTTCCGTTCCGCCAGCATTCAGAAGGATATATGTTTTCTGCTCCATCCCGCTTCCGTCCCTTTTCATCTTTTCCCTGTATTCTTTCTGTTTATATGCCACTAGAATCTCATTTCTTTGTATTGGTTCTCCTGCCACCTTGTTATAATGTTATAACCTATTCATTTTTCTGTTGCAAGCGCCTGTCTGCAATTTTGTCTGCTTTTGCAAAACTTTGTGAAAACGCGATAATACGTTTTATGCACTTGGCGCAGAACGCAAAAAATCCCCTGTTTCCGGGGTTTTTTATACACTCCGGACAGAGGATTTTTCTTATTTTCTACTTATTTCAATACATTTTCCAATTCAACAAAAAGGGTATTCATCTCCTGCACCACACTCTGCAGACTCTTTTCCCCGACATAGTTTCCAATCGCAAACAATGCTTTATATAAAAAATTAACCGCCCCCTGCAATTCTTTGTTTTGCTCTTTTGTTTCTTTCCGAAGCTGCTGCAGTTTTTCTGCCATCGGAAACAATTCCGCAAGAATCTGCTCTTTTCGTGCCCGGTCCGACGGTTCATCTGTCTCCATTTCTTCGAGATCATAGTTATCTGTTCTGCCGCATTTTCCTTTGCACACTGCGCAATCCGGATTCAAACGATTCTTTTCTGCCTCCACGCGTACAATCCAGGATTTCCCATCTTCTTCCCTCAGCTCTTTTTCCGGATTTGCCGCACAAATTCCGCCAAGCAGAATCTCATGCGTGGCTTTGTCCGGGCGGTGACCATTGCTGTCACCGCTGGAAAACTCCTGCGATTCACCTTTTGCTGCTTCTCCTCTTCCATCGACCGACCGGGCCAGACCAATCAGCGCACCAAGAAGCTCCTTTTGTATCTTCGTCATACTCATTTTTCTAATACCTCTTACCGAGCTTTTCATTTTTTTCGTCTTACATATTCCACAAAGCAGAATGTACCAATTGTAAAAATACTTTTAAGGGCACACGCTAATTACTATATCTGATTTTCTACAAAATTTCCCCCTCCGTAGAAATCACCACGGTTTTCACCGGAATCTTCTTTCCACTCTCTTTCAGTGCCATCTTCACGGCACGCTCCATTCCTGCGCAGCACGGAACCTCCATGCGTGCAACCGTAATACTCTTAATATCATTCCGCATGAAAATCCGCGCAAGTTTCTCGGAATAATCGACATCGTCAAGTTTTGTACAGCCTACGAGAACGACATGATTTCGAATGAAATCCTGGTGGAAGTTTCCATAAGCATACGCTGTACAATCTGCCGCAATGAGAAGGTCTGCTCCTGCAAACATCGAAGCCCGCTCCTGCACAAGCTTGATCTGCACCGGCCACTGGCGGAGCCGGGACGGAACTGCTGCAGAATTTTCCTGCGCATCTGCACGGTCAATCGCCCAGCTGTTTTCACCTGCTTTTCCTGCTCCGGTATTCTCCTGTCCGGCCGCCTCTTTTGCCTTCCGCTGGTTCTCTTTTACCGCCTCCTCATCGTACGGCAGCGCCTCCCGCTCCACAAACGAAATCGCATCTGCCGGACAAACCGGCAGGCAGTCGCCGAATCCGTCGCAGTAGTCATCCCGGATCAGCTTTGCCTTCCCGTCAACCATCGCAATCGCACTCTCATGACAGGCATGCGCACAGAGCCCGCATCCCGTACATCTGTCTTCCTCTATCTGAACAATTTTTCGAATCATCGCTGAATCTCCTTTTTTCTCTTTGTTTCTCAATACCTGTTTGTTTCTCAACCATGATATCATACTTTATCCCTGTTTTGACAGTTGTTTTTTTTAGTAGTTTTTTCCTACAATACCAACTCTTCATCCAGTGCCAGCGAATAAATAATTTTCTCTTTCACTTTCTTCCCTGTCGTCCGCTCCAGTGCCTGCTGGTAATAGGCGAGCTGTTTTTCATACCGCTTTTTCAGCTCCCCGGCTTCTTTCACACGGTCCGTTTTGTAGTCCACAAGAACAATCTCATCCCCCTCCGGGAACCATGCGTCAATGATTCCCTGCACGAGAATGGTTTCATCTTCCGGATAGGACGGATCTGCCTCACTTGCCGGAACGGACATCACAAACGGCTGCTCCCGTTTCAGGGTTTCATTCAAAAAGGCATTCCGCAGCCGCATTCCAACCGGACTTTTTGCGAAAGCGAGGATCGATTTGAAATAAATGCATTCCGCTGCTTCTTTCGTCATCTTTCCTTCTGCAATCAATTCCTCCGTCTGTGCCATCAGCTCTGTGATGCTGTACGCTCTGCGGTAATCGAGACATTCCAGCAGGCGGTGGTACGCCGTTCCGCGGTCAGAGCCCGTCAGAGCCGCAACATGATCCTTTTTCAGAAAGCCCGGCACAATTGGTACGAGTTCTTCCTGCGCGAACAGCTCTTTTCCGATCTCGGATTCCTCCATCCCGGCCTTCTTTAGCTGTGAAACGGTAACCTTTACCGGAATCTGTTTTTCCTTCTCATACGGATACTGGTAGGCAAACCGCTCCTCCACAAGTTCCTTCAGCGCCGCTTCTCTCGGCGGCTGCTTCGGAATTTCCATGATTTTCTGCTCATTCACCGCGCGCTCCATCTGATGCAGCACCTCTCCCTCAACAAGTCCTACCGGTGATACAAAGCGGATCGTTACCGGAATTTTTTCCGCATACAACGGATTGTCCGCATTCCCTGCCAGACCGAATTGTTCATACAGCCCGTCGAAACACCGGTTTCTCGAAAATGCCGGCAAAATCCAGTCGAGATACCCGGATGCACTGCTCAATGTCTGATACGACAGTAGCTCCTCCTGCCGCCCCGCATGCGCCGCGCACTGCTTCACGCGGCTCTCCAGCTTCGACGCCATGCCCGTCATAATCAGCTTCTCCTTCGGCCGCGTCATCGCAACGTAAAGCACACGCAGTTCCTCCGCCAGATTTTCCAGTTTCATGCTCTGCCGGATAATCTGCCGCGGCAGTGTCGCCTGACGGACGCGGTGCTCCGGATCGATCGCATCCGCGCCGATGCCCATGCGGGAATGGAGTACAAGCGCCGCACGGCTGTCCATCTGGTTAAACGATTTGCCCATGCCCGAGAGGAACACAACCGGGAATTCCAGTCCTTTACTCTTGTGAATACTCATGATACGCACCGTATCTGCGCTCTCCCCGTAAATATTCACCTCGCCGAAATCGACTTCATACTTCTGAAGCTGCTCGATATAACGGATAAAGTTGAACAGTCCACGGTAACTCGTCGCCTCAAATTCCACCGCCTTTTCCACGAGCATTTCCAGATTGGCCCGCCGCTGCACACCACCCGGCATCGCAGATGCATAGCCGCCGTAGCCCGTTTCATCGAGAATCTGTGTAATCAGTTCATGAATCGGCGTGTAAGGCACACGGCTCCGCAGCATTTCCAGCTGCTCCAGAAAACTTCCAAGCTTCTTCCGAAGCGCCTCATCTTCCCCTTCTGCCGCATATTTTCCACATGCCTCGTAAATTTTTACGTCTTTATCCACACAACGCACCGCCGCCAGTTCCGCATCCGTGCATCCGCAGATCGGCGAGCGTAAGATTGCGGTAAATGGAATCTCCTGGCAGGGATTGTCACACAGATGCAGATAATTCAGCACGGTCACAATTTCCTGTGTGGAAAAGTATCCCGTTTTCGATGTGCTGTACGCCGGAATTCCCGCCGCCTGAAGGACACGGGAGAAGGTCTCTGACCAGCCGCTGACTGCCCGAAGCAGGATCACGATATCACGGTACTGGATTTTCCGGTATTCTCCGGTCTCTTTGTCCACCACTTCTTCCTTTCCAACCATCTCGCGGATGCGCGCCGCAACGGCAGCCGCCTCCGTTTCCATTTTTGTCTCGCGCGACTTGTCATCTTCCAGCTCAGGCGCCTGGTCGTCCAGCAGCAGAAGCTCCGTTTCGTATGCCGTCTGCCACAGATCCGTATTTCCCTCTTCTTTCTTCGGGAACGCCGCACCCGCATGGAGGCTCGCCGCCTCATCATACGCAATGCCGCCAAGCTCCGGACTCATGAGCTTACGGAACACATAGTTCGCCCCTGCAAGCACCTCCGGCCGGCTTCGGAAGTTTTTGTCGAGATCGATTCTCTGCTGGCTTTCCCCGTCCTTCGCATACGTATGATATTTTTCCAGAAACAGCTCCGGCCGCGCCAGGCGGAATCCGTAGATGCTCTGCTTGATATCGCCAACCATAAACCGGTTCCATCTGCCTTCCTCCTCGCCGGACACTGCAGAGAGCAGTGCCTCCTGGATAAAGTTGCTGTCCTGATACTCATCGATCATGATTTCGCGGAACTGTTCCGAAAGCTCCCGCGCCGCATCGGTCCGCACCAGACGGCCGTCCTCCTGCTGCACAAGAATTTCGAGCGCAAAGTGTTCCAGATCGGCATAATCAAGAATATTTTTGCTCCGTTTTTTCTCTGCAAACGCTTTCGCAAACTGCTCCGTCAGATCGATCAGCACGCCGATCGGCTCCCGGCAGTCCGCAATCTCCTCCGCAATCTCGGCGCTGTCCTTCTCGAAAAACTGCTCTTTTAATTTCTGCAGTTCTTTTTTGCATGCATCGCGCTCTGCCTTCACCTGATCTTTCAGCGCCTCGCTCACATCGTCTGCCTTTTTCCGCGAAAGCGCCTTGAACTTCATTCCGGCCATCGCGCGCACCATTCCGTCGAACGATTCCGTCTCAATCAGCTCTTCCACCATCTGCTGATCTGATGCCAGCGCCTCGTCATACAGATACGGTCCGCCAGGGCTTACCGCCGTTTTTCGGTTTTCCTCAATTCCTTCCAGAATACTCGAGAGCCGCTTTTTCGCCTCAGCCATCAGTACCTGTACCCAGATGCTTTTCTGCACCGCCTCCGGCGAATCGATCTGATACGCCGCCCGGCACTCTTCGAGCCACTGCTCCGGCCACGGATAACTCATGGAAAATTCATACAGCTTCAGCACGAGCGCGTCGAGTCCGTCATCCTGTTTTCCCGCCGCGTAGCTCTCCACAAACCGTGTAAACGCAGGATCTTTTTCCGCAAACCGCTCCTCCATCACCTTCTGGATCACGTCACTTTTCATCAGGCGGATCTCTCCCTCATCCGCCATGCGGTATACCGGATCAAGATCGATCATCTGAAAATAATTTTTTATCACATACGAACAGAAGCCATGGATCGTGCTGATCTGTGCATGGTGAAGCAGGGTCTGCTGCCGCTGTAAATGCTCATTCTCTGGATTTTCCTCTAGGCTCTGCTGCAGGGCGCGGCCGATTCTCTCTTTCATTTCTCCCGCCGCTGCACGCGTAAAGGTCACGACAAGAAGCTGATCAATATCAATCGGGCGCACGGGATCTTTCACCATCGCAAGGATCCGCTCTACCAGAACCGCCGTCTTTCCGGAACCTGCCGCTGCGCTGACCAGAAGATTCCGGTCTCTCGCATCAATGACTTTCTGCTGTTCCGCTGTCCATTTTACTGCCATGTTCTTTCCCTCTTCTTTCTGGCTGATTTTCTTTCCCTCACTTGGAAAAAATGCACCATATTTCACTTTTTCAAAAGCAGTCACTCTTTTTGATCTCTTTGTGCTGTCTCCTGCATTGCCTTCATCAGCAGTTCTGTATCCATGCCCTTTAATTTACGGTATTCATATCCCTGAATTTTCTGATCGAATCCGCAGATTCCCTGATATTCGCAATATGCGCATGCCGTTGCTCCATCCCGCTGAAATGGCGAAATTTTTACATTTCCCGAGAAAATGCCCTCGCCGATCTCACGTACCTTCTTTCTGGTGTATGTCCGAATCACATCAAACTGCTCCGACGATGCCACTTTCGAATAACTCGTATAGCTACCATCCTTCTTCTTTCCAACCGGAATCACATCCGACGTCGTTCCGTCCTCGAGTACACGGTCGAGAAGCTCCACCACCTTCCGATCTGCATTTACAAGGCCATCCATCCGCAGCGCTTTCAGCATCCGTCTGCCCCACGCCTCATCGGTCTCATCTTCTTCCTGATCGAGGATCGGATCATCAATATGATAATAAAATACCCCCGCAGGCTCCACCAGCTTACCCGGATGCTTTTTCTGCTCCAGCTCCACCGCCGCATCCAGATAAACTGCCAGCTGCAGCTGTAACCCATAATAGAGCGCCACCAGGTCAAGCGATGTATTTCCCGTCTTGTAATCGATAATTTTCACATAGACCTTATCGTCCGTCTCACAGAGATCCACGCGGTCAATCCGTCCGCGCAGGCGCATCTTCTCATGCTCCGACAGATCAATGTTGATCGCCGACAGTGAATCCTCCATGGAAAAGGAAACCTCAAACTCTCCTGGCTCAAATTCTCCCTGCCGAATCTGCTGCTGCAGCGCCCACACCGTCCGTTTCAGAATCCGCTTTACGCGGATGATGCGATACTGATTCCGGCTTGAACTCTGAAAAATTGTGTTTCCATAGTCCGCCATCGTCTCCTCGACGCACTCCTCGATCAGGCGGTCACGGGTATCATCCCCGACAGTCTTCCATGTCTCGCCATTTTCCTGCAGTTTTTTTGAAAACTTTTCGAGCGCTTCATGCATGACCGTTCCCATATCTGCCGCTTTCAGTTCATACTGATCCCGATCGCGGATCTGGAGTCCGAACTCCATAAAGTGGGCAAACGCACATGCCGCATACTTTTCCAGCCGTGTCGCACTGTTTTTCAGGGTATCCCCGTACAGCGCCGATGCCGCACTCCTTCCGATCACACCGTCCGCACAGCGCAGAAAGGCAGCCTTCCGATACGTCTCCGCCGGAATCCCCGCCTCCGGATGTGCCGCATACCAGCGGTAAAGCTCTTCAAACAGCGGATTCATCTCGCCCTCTGCCGCCTTTCCAAGCTCCTCCAGAAACAGTGCCTCCCCGGAACGCGGCATCTCCAGTTTTTCCTCCGGATTTTCTTCTTTTTCGATATCCCGCACCAGAATTTCCGGGAAGAGTTTCCGGATTTCATTGATCAGATACGACGGATTCTGCGCCTCGCCGGACGCGCCCGCTTTCGCAAAGGAAAGGTACAGCCGCTCCGACGGCTTCGTCAGATTTCGGTAGAGATGGAATTTCTGCTGATACATCGTCTCCCGCGCCGTCGGGGAGAGTTTTGCATCCGCGCGCTCCAGCTCCTCGCGGTCATACTCCGAGAGAATACCGCCTCCCGCGTCGTGACGCGGAATCAGCCCGTCGTTCACACCGACGAAAAACAACACACGGATATCCTTCAGACGTGATCTCTCATTGTCACCGATCAGTACCTGGTCCGCGGTCGGCGGAATAATGCCAACAGAAGCCTCTGCAAAGCCAGCCTCCAGAATCTCCTGATACTCTGCCAACGTCATTTTTTCATCGCCCAGCACCTCGACAATCTTATCCAGAAGCTCCATGACAATACCGTAAATCTGGCTGTATTCTTTTGCAAATGCCTCCTGTCCCCGCTCTTCAAACTGCTGCCGCCGCTCCTCAAGTTTTTCCTGCATCTGATTCTGCACCGCCAGTGCGTACAGTGCCTCCGTCCGCTCCCGCACCGTGGCGTCTTTTTTCTTCATCTGTTCTGCAAACGGCTGCACTTCGGCATAGAATTTTTCCCGTAGGAGATTGCGCTGCGGCACTTCATCCGGTTTGATGCCGCGGTATCCCCGCGTCCACGTCTCCCCATACGCTTTCAGCCCGCGGATGCCAAGTGCCAGAACATAGTTTTCCATCGCATCTGTCTCCTCGCGGCTCAGACTCGAAAGGCCGCAGCGCAGATAACGGAAGACGCTCTCGTAGGAAAAGCTCTGTACCACCATCTCGATCGCCGCGCGCAGAAATTCCACGAACGGATTCATCAGCACAGAATGCTTTTCGTCCACAAAGTACGGAATGCCGCATTTTTCAAAAATTTCCCGCGCATATGTGCCATAAATGGAAAGATCTCCGGTCAGAACGGCAAAATCCTGGTACCGCATCTTCTCCTCACGCACCATGCGGCGGATCAGGCGCACCGTTTCCTCGAGCTCCGCACGTGGAGATGGCGCTACACTAATGTAAATACCCTGCTGTTTCAGATTTTGTCCGGACTCCAAATGCTCCTTTTTCGTTTTCTGTGCATTTTCCAGCGTGCTTGGCCCAATTTCTTTTTTGTTCTTTCCATTTGTTCCTGCCCCTGCTTTTGACTCTGCTCTTTTTCCTGCCTCTGTTCCGACAATCCTTCTTATTCCATATCGAAACAGGTTCTGTTCCAACTGATCCATCATGCTTCCCGACTGAAAACGGCCATATCCCGAGCGTCTGACCCAGATTTCCGGCTCCACTGGGCACCCTGCTTCGTCTGCCGCTTTCATAAGCTGTTGAATCAGCTGGCGGCTCATCGCAAAGAGCTGGTGCGGGATTGCCTTTTTATACGGATCCTCCCGCTCATCCATAATAATCGTCACATAGACCTTTTCACAAAGCCGGAACAGTTTTCCAAGCACACCGATCTGTACTGGCGTAAATCCGGTAAATCCGTCCACCAGTACCTCACTGTTTCGAATGAGTGATGATTCTTCCAGCTTTCCCGCCAGAACCTCCAGCACATCCTCCGCCGTCACGTAGCGATTTTCCAGATATTCTTCAAATGCACGGTAGATTACCCCGGTGTCTTTCAGCTTTGCTGCCAGCAGCTTTTTCTCTCCCGTCTCCTCCGCCCACGTATCAAGCTCGGACGGCGCAATCTGATACTGCTTCAGCTCGGAAATCAACGATTTCATCTGCGAAACTGCGCCGGTTCTCTTTAACGTACTTCCAAGAATCGTCAGCTCCTTTTTCTTCTCCTGTGCAACGCGTTTTACCACAAGACTCTTTCCCGTTTCTTCGAGCACCGGGTACAGACTGCCTCCGGTCTCCTCAAAAATACGGTAAGCCAGACGCTGGAAGCTCAAAATATCAACATTTAAAATACCGCCCGCCGGATGCAGTGACACAAGCTCTTTCTGCGTCTGCATTGTAAACTGCTCCGGCACAATGATCAGATAAGTTTTCTCCGGGTGGCGCATCGCTTCCGCCAGAATTTTCTGATACGCATATCTCGACTTTCCAGCTCCCGAATTTCCCATAATAAACTGCAGACTCATGTTTCGCTCCTCCTGTTCTGATCCACTTCTGCCAAAAAAATAAACATAGCTACAGTATAGCAGACTCCTTTTTTTGATGCAATCAACCTTCAGGCAAACAGTAACCATTTTCTTCCGACAATACTGCCGTATATTTCCAACGTAAACGGCCGCTCTTAACAGCTGAAAATATTCAGCATTAAGAGCGACCGTACATTTTAAGATCAATGACAGCGTCATATATTTTTATTATGTTATACTTTTCAAACGTTCCATCAAGGTTTCCATGCGGCACAAAAAAATCGTTGCCGCAAGTAAATCCGCAGCTCCTCCCGGACTCATATTTTTCCGGATACAAATCTGATTCAGTTCTCGCACTTTTTGCAAACCCTCCGCGCAAAAAGCACCACCTGTCTTAAGAATTGCCCTTGCTTCTGTTTGCAGCCATCGCATTTCTTTCTCACTGGTTCTGCTGATGACATTTGTGTCCGTAAGCTCTCCTATAATCTCAAGAAGAATCTGTACATTGATCTGATTTTGATCCCTGTTATTTGCTATATACTGCTTCATATGAGGAACCGTACGTTCACACAGAATCGGATATCCGCTCATCGCCAGTCCCCGGACTCCTTTCTCGCCCAGATGGCAGTAAATTTTTTCTCCATGCGTGATCCCCGAGCTTTGTTTTAATTTTCTCAGATCCTGTTCCAACTCTTTTTTTGTCATTTCCAGACTGATCCGGCAAACATCCTCCGACTCGATTTTTCCGTAATTTCTCAGGGAAATTCCGGCTGCAGCTGCAAGAATGCCAATCGTAAAAATGATTCCTTTGTGCGTATTGACTCCTCCGGTTGCAACAAACATTTTTTCTTCCGTCTTTTTTCCTCTTTCTCTGAGAAGGGGAAACAATGTCTTCGGATCTGCCTCCCAGGAATACCCGGCTTCAAACATTGCCGCCAGATCTTCGGCGATCGCCTCTGTACTCTTTTGAAATGTCTGACAGTTCATATCTGTATGCGCACCGGTATCCTCCCGGTCTACTAAGCCTGGTTTTGGTGTTGTATACACTTCCTCCATCAGTGCCTGACTGATCTCAGCAGCTACGCCTCTTTGCAGCTGTTCTTCCCATATGATACCATAGATCTTTTTTCTCAATTCTTCGATCGAATGTTTTCTGCTTCTGCCACACTGGCAGGCCGGGTTGTCGCATAACAGACATTTTCTTTCCGGAAATCCAAGATCCTTTCTGCTGATTTTCGTATTTTCTTTTTCCAATACATCAATATCATACAGTCTCCCGATCTTCGTCTCTTCCAAAGCAATCATAAGCTTTTTCACCTGGCAGCCGTCTGCTTTCACAACCAAATATCCTTCATATCCGGTTATGTTTTCTTGTACCAGCCGGACTTCCGTCGAAATTTTTTCCGTTTCCAGCTTATTCTGTATCTTTTCTAGTCCTTCATAAAAGACCTTTTCGAAAAGTTCATTTACCTTTTCCGGACCCGGAATATTGAGCATAAAGCAGATTAAGGTACCCGGATATTTTTCAAGAAGCTCTTTCTGCGTTGCCACCCTTTTTTCTCGGCTCCACAATACCTGCTCTAAGGAAACCTTATTTTCCGTTTTCATTCTTTTTCCTTTCCAGATAGCGCCAGGTACTTTCCGGAAGCATCCCGCAGACGCTTTTTAATTGATTTTCCGCATATCTTTTTCTGACCTCAGATGCACTGATGATCTGGTCTCCATATGTTTTTCGGGGAATTTCATGAAAGCGGATCTGATAGCACGGCAGCTGCTCCCGTAAGCACTGGTTATAGGTATGTGTCACATCGCAGGCCGGTTCACTGCCTACATAGCGATCCGTTATATTAAGTTCCGGTGCAATACGCTCTCCAAATAACTGAATATCCAACTGGCAATTCATCTCATAGGCTTTCGCTTTTTCTTTGATAAAATATGTCGGAAACACAGCCGGCGAAATCATGTATTCTGAGGTCTGGTGAAGAATCACATTTGGAATTTCCTGTATTCCTTCTTTTACCAACTGATACCGTTCTCTCGTTGTCAGAAAGCTCTGTTCTTCTGAGAGGATAAAAATGTGCAGCCATTTGTTTTTTTTTGCCGCCTCCCGGATCAGGTATTCATGTCCCCTGGTAAAGGGATTACAATTCATAACCACTGTCCCAATACCGTTTTCATGCCTGTTTTCCACTTTGCACTTCTGTTGTTCCTGTGTTTCTTTTTTTAATCGTTTCAGGAATTTTTCCAGTCCGTTTTTGTCATTTTCCAGAAGAAGAATTTTTTCTGTCTGTGTCACCGGATACATTCCCATACTGCAAAACAGTTCTTTGTTCTGAGGCTTGGTAAATCCAAAAAAATGAGAAATTCCCATTCCATAAAAATATTCAATCAGAGATGTCATAAGATGTGCCAGCAGATTCTGTCCTTGATACTCTTCTGATACCGCAACACATTTTATGATATTTTTCTGGCAGGAAGCAGTTGCTATGATTTCTTTCTCTTTTCGCAATACAATGGAATGCGTAATCTGCTCATCATAAGTAAGTCCCATGTATTCCAGAAATTTTTTGAGTTCCTCTTTCTTTTTCCCGGTAAAAGGATCCCCTGTTTCTTCCATATAGTCCCCCACTGCCTGCCCTCCTTCTCTTATTTATGTACTGACTCCGGGAGTACCTTCTTTTCCTCTTTAAATTGGAATGGTTTAATCTGACGAACTACATCCATGATGGTTCCGTCTCTGCTTTCAATAATTCCTACAATACGTTCGCCAAATTCTACTTTCTCCGGTTCTCCTGCAATCCGGTAAGCCAAATCCCGAAGTTCTTCTATCGTTTTCAGCGGAAGTCCACTGTTTTTTACCGCTTCCAGCAGATCTTTTCGCAGTGGATTAACTGCAACTCCATATTCCGTGATGACTACATCTACAGATTCTCCCGGTGTTGTCACTGTTGTTACTTCCGTACAGATTGCCGGAATTCTTCCTTGCAATAATGGAGTCAGTACAATGGTGCATTTTGCGCCTGCCGCCGTATCCGGATGACCTCCCTGCGCGCCTGTTATAACGCCATCGGAACCTACTACAACATTGCAATTGAAATTTACATCAACTTCCAATGCTGCCAGAATCACAAAATCCAGTTTGTTGACTACTGCGCCCTTGTTAAAAGGATCTGCATATTCACCGGCACTGATTCTGAAATGCCTGATATCTTTTACTGATTCTACCGCATCCAGATCAAAATCCTGCGTATCCAGAAGTACATCAACCTGATTGTTATCCAGAAGATCACACATCGGTTTCGTCAATCCTCCGACGCCGAAACGCATACGGATTCCACGTTCCTTCATGATTTTTGCCAACGAAATGGTGGAAGCGATAGATGCGCCTCCCACACCGGTCTGATAAGAAAATCCATCTTTAAAGTACGGGGTAGAAGTGACAAATCGTGTACAGTAATCCGCCATCATCAGTTTTCTCATATCTTTCGTCGGTTTCGCTGCACCTGTTGCAATTTTCTTGGGATCTCCGATTGCATCTACCACTACTACATAATCTACCTTTGTCATGGAAATATGTGTCGGAAAATTAGGAAACGGCACCAGACAGTCCGTAATTGCTACGACCCGGTCCGCATAATCAGCATCTACCATCGCATAGGACAATACTCCGCAATCTGCTTTTCCACCGATACCACGACAGTTTCCATAATCATCACACGTCGGTGCTCCGATAAATGCAATATCCAGGTGTACTTCCCCTGTTTCGATTGCCCGAACTCTGCCGCCGTGGGAGCGCATCACTGCAAGCCCTTTCAGTTTTCCCTCAGAAATCGCTTTTCCAATCTCACCGCGCACACCAGAAGACTGGATTCCTGTAATCGTTCCATCTTCCATGTACGGTACCAGTCCTGCATGCGCTTTCCCCAGAGAACTGGCACAAATGGTAATATTTTTAATACCCATTTTATGGATTTCTTCCATCACCATATTTACAACCAGATCACCATCCCGGAAATGATGATGAAATCCAATTGTCATGCCATCCCGGATTTCACATTTCACCAGTGCCTCATGAATTGTTTTCACCAATTTGCTGCCATCGGAATTCACCACGCAGCGGGTTTTCGGACCATCTTTCTGATATTCATAACCATCATAATAATGCACTCCGTGAAATACTTCTTTTCCTGTTGCCTTCAATATTTCCTCGGGAATTTCTCTCCCTACTGCATTTTTCATCTTACAGTTCCCCCTCGTACACACCGGAAGCCTTGGCCAGTTCGATTATTCGCTTTGCACCATCATAAAATGCAATATCAATCATCTTTCCGTCCACAGTAAATACACCGATTCCCTGTGCCTTTTTGCTATCAATCTCACGGACTACTTTTTCCGCAAAAATAATCTCTTTTTCTTTCGGTGTAAAAATTTCATGTACAATATGAATCTGTCTTGGATTGATAATTGATTTCCCGTCAAATCCCATCAGGTGAATCGTATTGACATCTTCTCGAAAACCATCTTCGTTCTCCAGATCTGTATAAACGGTATCAAAACATTGCACACCTGCTGCCCGCGCAGCAATGACAAGCTGCTGTCTTGCTCCCATCAGTTCTATTCCGGTTCCCGTAATGTGGGTATGCAGATCTTTCGTGTAATCTCCACCGGACAGTGCGATACCAAACAGCCTTTTCGAAGCCTCGCAAATTTCTAATGCCTTCACCACACCTCTTGCCGATTCTATCGCTGCCATAATTAAGGTACTGTTCTCCGGTCTGCCAAATTCATTCTCCGCCTTTAAAATTTGCTGCTCCACTATTTTTACATCCTGCGCTGTCTCTGTCTTAGGAATACGGATGCCATCACATCCACCGGCTACTGCGCAGCGGATATCTTCCTTCCAGAAAGGCGTGTCCAGACCATTAATACGTACAATCCGTTCTGCTCCATGATAATCAATCGTGCGCAGTGCATGAAACAGGGAAAATCTGGCTGCATCCTTCTGATTTTCTGCCACTGCATCTTCCAGGTCCAACATCAGAGAATCTGCCCCATAAATATACGGATCCTTAATCAGTCCCGGCTTCTGTGCATTTAAAAACATCATGGTACGGCGTAATCGCTTTTTTGCGTCTCTCATCTGATTGCACCTCCCCATGGCAGCTGCTCCGACTGTCCGGCGGAACGGTATACCGCAGCTTCCACCCTCGCACGGATGGTGCAGTCCAGAGCTCCTTTATCTACAATCTTAATTTTTACGTTCTGAACTCCCAGACTTTTCAGAGTATCCAGAACCACATGACGGATCTGATTTCCATACTGATGAATCACTGTGCTTTCCAGTACCAGATCTATGTTTCCATCTCCATCTTCTACCGTAACCATACAATCGCTGGATTCCAGTGTTCCGGCTACGGCTGCTTTTTCTATCTCCATTTTCCTCTTCTCCCTGTATTTCCCGTGGGGCTGTCGCACTAAAAAAATCTGGCGAGACAACCCCCTTTATACTCTGCAGATTTTACTCTTCTACTGATTTTCCCGCAAAGTTCATCCAGTCCAGAATCTTCTGAATATACTCATCAAAGAAAATATCATCATGCCTTCCCGGTCCCTCTTCAAACAGCAGCGGAACGCCCAGCTGATCCGCAAACTCCTTCAGATCGACCGAATCCTGGTGACGTCTGTCCTCTGTACCGCAGCAGGTATACAATCTCGGAATATCTCTTCCTTCTTCTTTCCGGTTTTTCAACAGTGTAAAAACATCATGAACCTCCGGTGTAATCGCAGGCGGATCACCATATAACGCTTCACAAAGGGTGGATACCGTGTTAACCTTTCCCTGATAACGATATTCGGCATGGTAAGATCCCGCAACGCCTCCGATTGCCGCAAATTTTTCCGGACAGGTAAGTCCCCATTTATAGGCACCGTAACCTCCCATCGACATTCCTGCAATAAAACGGTTTTCCCGCTTTGTTGCTGCCGGGAAATTTCTCTCCACAAAATCTGTCAGTTCTTCTGTCAGATAAGAAAAATAATCCAGTCCGTATTTCATGTCCGTATAGGCGCTGTTATATACGCTTGGCATAACCACCATGATCTGATGCTCATCTGCATAACGCTCAATTTTGGAGGTCCGCAGATACGTAAGGTGGTCACCTGTAAATCCATGCAGCAGATACAGGGTCTGATATTTTTTGTTTTTTCCGAAAGTCTCTCCCTTTTTTCCCTGCTCCACATCTTCCATCCGCTCCTTTTCCGGAAGCAGAATCGAAACATCTACCTGCATCCGCAGGATACAGGAATGAAAATTACAATGTACATATGCTGCCATCTGTTTCTCCTTTCTGTCAGCCTTTTACAGCGCCGACAACCACACCTTTGATAAAATATTTCTGAAGCATCGGATAAATAATAATGATTGGTAAAATTCCGACAAATGCCAGTGCCATTCGGATGGAGTTGCCCGGAAGCGAAACTGCCTGTCCTTCCGCTGCCAGCTCTGATGCTCCGCTTCGCAGATATTCAATGTTTTTCATGATACGCATCAGCAGATTCTGAATACCAAAATATTTTGGATCCTGTACGTAATATAAAGCATTGGTCCAGCTGTTCCAGTAGGAAAGACCTGTAAACAGTCCAATGGTGGCAACTACCGGCTTCGACAACGGAAATACAAATTTGGTGAAAATTCCAATTTCTGACGCTCCGTCCAGCTGCGCAGCTTCGTATAATGCTTCCGGCAGACTGTTGCTGTAATAGTTTCTTACCAGGAAAATATTGAATGCTGTCATCAGAAGATTCGGAAAAATCAGTGCTGCATACGTATCTTTAATGTGAAAAAATGTTGTCCACATAATATACTGTGGCACCAGTCCTCCATTAAACAGCATGGTAAAATACACAAAAAAGGATAATGCATTTCTATATTTGAATGTTTTTCGTGCCATCGGATATGCGATCGAAGTTGTCAGTAGCACGCTTAATCCGGTTCCGACAACGGTTGTTCCAATCGTAACAAGATACGATCTTACAATTGTTGCTGCCTGTTTTACCATGTAGGTATATGCTTCCAGGCTGAGTTTCTTCGGCAAAATCTGATATCCGTTTGTAATCAGTTCATTTTCATCGGTAAAGGACGCAACCACCAGAAGAATCATCGGAAACAACGCCACAATACTGATTACCACTAAAATAACTGTTGCTATTGCAATAAATCGTTTTTCATCGCTGACTGTCTTTTTCATATCCTGCCTCCTAGAACAATGCGTTTTCCGGATCTTTTTTCCGTACAATAAAGTTTGCAATCATGACCAGTGCAAAACCAACCAATGACTGATATACACCTGCTGCCGAAGACATTCCTACATTACCCTGTTCCATCAAACCACGATATACATACGTGTCAATCGTCTGCGTCGTAGAAAACAGGGTTCCTGCATTCATTGGTACCTGATAGAACAAACCAAAGTCAGAATAGAATACACGACCGATCGCCATCAATGTCATAATAATAATGGTTGGTCTCAGAAGCGGAAGCGTAATAGCAGTAATCTGTTTCAGTTTAGAGGCACCGTCAATCTTTGCTGCTTCATAAATTTCCTTATCAATGCCTGCAATACCTGCCATATAAACGATCGCATTATATCCTGCATTCTTCCAAAGATATACAATAACCAGGATAAACGGCCATGCAGCTTTTGCAGTATACCAGTCTACGCCGTTTTTCCCCAACGCATCTAAAATTGTATTGTTCACAAAACCGGTTGTACTTCCCAATAACGCGTATACCAGATACGCCGTTACAACCCAGGACAGTAAGTGCGGAAATAACAGCACGGACTGGAAAAACTTTCCGCGTAACAGTTCTCCCAGCTCATGCAGCAGGATTGCAAAAATCACAGAAACTACTGTTCCGATCACAATAAACGCCAGATTATATAACAACGTGTTTCTCGTAATGACCCATGCATCATCTGTCAGAAACAAAAATTTAAAGTTATTCAGTCCACACCATGGGCTTCCCCAGATTCCTTTTGCATAACTGAACTTTTTAAACGCAATAAAGGTTCCCACAATCGGGATATAGTTATTAATAATCAGATATGTAATACCTGGCAGTGCAATGAAAAGCAATGCTAATGTATTTTTACTGGCATATTTCTTCTTACTCTTTGGCATAATTCGAGCTCCCTTTTATAAATAAGGCTGCGGTGATATTCCGCAGCCCTTTCCTTTTTTCAAAGTCTTTTCTACTTACTACTCATCCATGCATCCAGCTGCTCCTGCTTTGCCTGAATCAGGTCATCCATACCAGCTGCTTTCAGTCGTTTTGTCATCTCGGCAAGTGTTGTATCTACATCTGCTGCACCAACCCACAGAGATTTTTTATACTCTTCTACAATGTTCAGGCATGCGGTATATTCTGCTTCTTTATCACTGTAGTCGTAAAGGAAACCATAATAGTTTGAATGATCTCCATCATAATTCTGCTGTTTATTTGTCTCTTTTTCTTCTCCATACAGACCGCCTGCAACCGGATAGGTCAACCATTTATTTCCCCAGAAATAGTAGTTCATATTATCGGTATAGGCTACACTATTCAGATCCGTATATCCATCCGGTGCTACTGCACAACCATTTTCATCCAATTTATAATCCACGCCTTCTTCTCCATAGACCAGAAGGTTATCTACATATTCATCTGTGTACAGCAGATTCATAAATTTGCAGGCTGCTGAAGGATTTTTACAGCCGGAATTTACCATCCACGCCCCGGAGTTTCCAGACCAGATCATCGAATCACTGATCTGTACATTTTCAAATGGATGACCATAGTTGTTTGTATACTGCTGCGCAATCTTTGGATTACCAAGACCACAGAATGTGCCAAAGCAGTTGCCGGACATCAGTAATTCTGCGGTAGTTGCTGTTGTGGTAGCTGCATCACTTGCATAATAACCAGCTTCAAACCAGCTTCTGGTCAGTTCGCACAGTTCTTTAAAGTCTGTCGTTTCATATATATCCACTACAGTTGCATTATCCTGATAAGCCACACCGGAAACGGATGAAGCGATATTGTCGCCTAATGGATCAATTTTATCAATCTTGCCAAGATAACTTTCAAATAATGCATTCGCTCTGTTCGGATCAATGATTGTCATATCTGGATAAGCTTCTTTTACCTTTGCAAACACTGCTGTCAAGTCTTCCGGTTTGGTAACCTGACTCATATCGATTCCAAGTTCCTCAGTAATATCTTCACGATAGGTAAATCCACCCGGTACATAGTTAGAACCCATATTCAGAATTCCATATGTTTTTCCCTCTACCGTTGTCGGTGCCAGAAAACCATCGTAAAGAGTTTCTGTTGTTTCTTTCAGATCATTGTCCAGATACTCTGTAATATCCAGCGCTGTTCCATCCTGAATATATTTCAGATGCGACGTATTATAGGCCTGAAATAAATCCAGCTGTTCTCCGGATGCCAGCATCAGATTCACCTGATTCATATAATCAGAATTGGAAAACAGTACCAGTTTGACCTTCGTATTGATCTTATCTACCGTATAATCGTTGATCAGGTTCTGAATTCTTTCCAGTTCTGATGACTCTGGGATATTGTTCTGTGTCATATACGCAAATACAATTTCTGCCGGTTCTTCGCTGTCGCTGCTCTCCTGTTTACTGCTTTCCTGTTTTCCGGTTGCATCACCGCTCTGTGCTCCACCACACCCGCTCAGCAGAGATCCCACTGTCAGGGTGGCCATCAAAATCGCCAAAATCTTTTTCTTCATTTCTTTCTCCTTTCTTCTTTCCGGTTCCTTTTGATAGACTTATCATAGCGCAAAAAAAACGAAAGTTCTTACACAAAAAAGTACAAAAACTTTCGTTTTTAAGCTATCTATTCTTTTTTCCGAAACTCTACCGGTGAAACTCCCGTATATTTTTTAAATACAGATGAGAAATACGGGAGCGTATCAAATCCGACTTCCAGCGCAATATCAATCACCTTTGTATTGGTGTTTTCCAGCAAATGTTTCGCTTTTTCCACGCGCAGAGAATTAATATAATCATTCAACGACGTTCCGATATCCTTCCGGAACATTTTTCCAATGTATTCCGGTGAAAAATGAAACCTCTCCGAAAGCGTATTTCTGTTAATATCTTCCGTATAATGTTCTCTGATATAATCAATTACCTGATCTGTGATCCTTTTTTCTGTTTTTTCTTTCCGTTCCTCCTGTGTCAGATCAAATACCTTATTCATCAGCCATGTCATCCACTGCACCATAGAAAATTCCGATTGAACAAAATCGCTGCGCGATGGCCTGCCAAGGCTGTGGCGCAGTTTTAT